>Ga0208338_1000005_pt1 | contig 143059 bp, 112 predicted proteins | sample ForSoiNitrogNN91_FD_187858 | JGI IMG/M metagenome (GOLD analysis project Ga0208338, IMG submission 187858) | Forest soil microbial communities from Browns Valley, California, USA, that are Nitrogen fertilized - NN91 (SPAdes) | ecosystem: Environmental > Terrestrial > Soil > Temperate forest ...
CGGCGGGGGCAAGCCCCTCTTCCTGACTTGTTCTATTCTACGACCGTAATCCATCACACGACTGCGTTGCGCGCGATGACCTCACGGTAGAAATCGGCGCTTAGCTTCGGTGTGCGCTTCTGTGTTGCGTAGTCGACGTAGTGAATTCCAAAACGGTTTGTGTAACCGTCGGCCCACTCAAAATTGTCCATCAAGCTCCACAGAAAATATCCCTTCACCGGCACACCGTCTGCCGTCGCACGACGGAGCTGCGACAGATAACTACGCAAGTACGTAACGCGATCCGTGTCGTAGACGCGCCCGTCCGAACTCACCTCATCCGCGGCCGAACATCCGTTCTCGGTGATGTAGATCTCTTTCGCTCCCCAAAGCTTCGCGACGTGCCGCGGCCCCCAGTAAAGCGAATCCGGCACGATGAGCAACCAGGGCGACGGCGCGTGCGGATGCGACTTCGCATGCGCAACAGGCGTGAAGCCGATCGGCGCAGATTCATCAGCGCGCACAAACTGTCCCGAGTAAACGTTGATACCGACGAAGTCGAGCGGGCTCGAGATGATCTTCAAGTCTTCAGGCGTAAACTTCGGGGCATTCTCGCCTTCGGTTTTCAAGTAACCGTCAGTGTACTTCCCTTCCATGATCACCGTGAGATACGGCGCGTTCGCCTCGCGCATCGCACGCTCTGCAGCAAGAATGTTCGCCGGCGTTTCAATCACTGGAACAGGAATCGTGATGTTTTCAGCGAGACCGACCTTCGTGCCACTCTTCGCACTCGCTCGAATCGCCTGTACCGCGAGCCCATGACCGAGCACCGCATGATGGCGTGTTGTGTTCAGTCGCAGTCCGGTGAGCTTCAATCCCGGCGCATGTATTCCCCAGCGATAACCAACCTCGAGGAACGCGCCAAACTCATTGATCGTGAAGATGTGCTTAACGCGATCAGTCAAACGCGCCGCGACGTAGCCCGCATAGTCGCCAAAAGCTTTTGCAGTGTCGCGACCTTCCCAGCCACCGAAACGATCTTGTAAGGACTGTGGCAAGTCCCAGTGATACATAGTCGCGTAAGGTTGTATGCCGTTCGCCAGCAGCTCATCGACGAGGCGGTTGTAGAAATCAAGTCCTTTCGGATTCGCTGGACCATCACCGTTTGGAAACACGCGCGGCCATGCGATCGAGAAGCGATAAGCCTTCACGCCAAGCGCTTTCATCAACTGCACGTCACTCTTGTAAAGATGGTAATGATCGTTCGCGATATCGCCGTTTGAGTTGCTATTCACTTTGCCGGGCGTGTGCGAGAAGGTGTCCCAGATGGATGGACCACGACCGTCTTCCTTGACGGCGCCCTCGACCTGGTACGAGGCGGTTGCCGTGCCCCAAATAAAGCCGGGGGGAAACTCGCGCCCCGAATTCGGCCGATCCTGAGCCCCATGATTGAATCCAAGCGAAGGCAGCTCCGCAGTAGCAGCGATTGCGGCTCCGCTCGCGAGTTTTGCAAACGTCCGCCTCGAAAGTTTCTTCATCGATAAATTGTCCTCCTGTTTTTTGAAGACAGCGCCGCGTATGAATTAATAGTTAAAGTTCGACGCCAAACCTGGCCAACAGCTCGCGGCGTCCTGTATTCGTCACCCGTATCGCCCTGCTATCGAGATCCTGAGCTACCCATTTTTTCTTAGTCGCAAGCCGCAATAGCGCTGCGCCCAAAGCGCCTCCGATATGCGGTCGCCTTTCGCTCCAGTCAAGACACGCATACGCGAATCGGCGGCGCAACTTCCGTGTCTCTTCAACGTCGATGCCGAGAGCTTCTACGGCATTCGCGCCTTCGAGCGTTAAGTCATAAGCATCGTTTGCAGAGCGCGACAGCCATTTGAGCTGGTTGAATCGATCATGTAACAGCACACCCAAATAACCAGCCATGTGATCGTAACAAACTCGCGCGGCGCGCAAACGCGTTGGCGTGTTCGGAATAAACTTCGCGCGTGGCTGGTCTACTAATACGCTCAGGCCCTCCAGCACGCGCGCGACCTTTGGTCCGTCGAGACTGTAGAACCTGTGCTTGCCCTGCGTAATAACTTTCACGAGGTGCTCGGCCTTCAGGCGATTCAGGTGCGCGCTGGCAGTTGAGGTGGCAACGTCAGCGACGACAGCGAGCTCGGTACTCGTGCGCGCGTGACCGTCCATCAGACAAAACAGCATCCGCGCCCGCGCCGGCTCGCCGATAGCCCCCGCGATCCGGGCCACCGCAACTTCATTCAGTTGTTCTACATTCACATTTTGATGATAAGCGAATCGTCACTGCTGTGACAACGGTATAAAGGTGAGAAACTGGAGGACAGCACAATGATCACCTGCGTGATTCGCTATCAAATCGATCCTTTTCAACGAGATGCATTCAAAACTTATGCTGAGAACTGGGGACGCATCATTCCACGATGCGGCGGGCACCTCGTCGGCTACTTCCTGCCTCACGAGGGCACGAACGATGTCGCCTGGGGATTGATCGCATTCGATAGTCTCGCCGCTTACGAAACATATCGTGCGCGCTTGCGGTCGGATTCAGAAGCACTGGCAAACTTCGCCACAGCGGAAAGCAAACGTATCATTCTCCGCGAAGAGAGAAATTTCGTTCAGGTAGTTGAGGAGACATTTCATGTTGAACCAGTCTGAGAAAGGTGCGGCTTTTGCTGAGCTACACAGGCGCGCCGGGACGTTCATTATTCCGAATCCGTGGGACGTAGGCAGCGCGCGACTGTTGGCCCATCTCGGCTTCGAGGCACTCGCGACGAGCAGTGCCGGCTATGCGTTTTCGATCGGAAAGCCAGATAACGCTGTCGGTCGTCAGGCGATGTTGGACCACGCTGCGGCGGTCGCGGCAGCAACAGATCTGCCGGTCAGTATCGATCTCGAGAACGGCTTTGGTGATGCTCCTGAGATTGTTGCGGAGACGATCAGGCTGGCTGCAGCTACCGGCGCAGTGGGCGGATCGATCGAAGACGCAACCGATCGCGCTGATGACCCGCTGTACGAGCGCGCAATCGCTGTCGAGCGGATCAGAGCCGCGGCTGAAGTAGTGGGCAATCTTTCGTTTCCATTCATGTTAACTGCGCGTGCGGAAAACTATCTCGTCGGGAAGCCTGACTTGAAAGCCACTATCGAGCGATTGCAGATGTATCAGGAAGCCGGCGCCGATGTGCTCTATGCGCCCGGCCTCACGAGCAAAGACGACATCGCGACTCTAATCAGCTCAGTCGATCGTCCGGTAAACGTGTTGATGGGATTGAAAGGCGTGAAACTAACAGTAGATGATGTATCGGCGATCGGCGCGAAGCGCATCAGCGTCGGGAGCGGTCTCGCGCGCTGCGCACTCGGGGCGTTTCTTCGTGCGGCGGGTGGCATACGCGAACACGGATCGTTTGCTTTTGCGGATGACGCTGTTGACTACCGGACCATCAATTCAATGTTCGCGTCTTGACAGGCGTACGTGTCGAGGCATATGTTTGTCGCCTCGTCACAACTGTTCTTTGTTAACGTAGCAATCGCTAATTCAACTCGACGTCGTCGGGTTGGACCGTCGCAGGTGCCCATGAGGGCGACAAGGGAAGTTGGGTGAAATGCCCAGACGGTTCCCGCCACTGTGTACCGGCAATTGCATAGCATCACACCACGTCACTGATCTCCACGCGAGATTGGGAAGACCGTGAAGCTACGCGCTCGAGCCGGAAGTCAGGAAACCTTGCCTGCTGCAACGGAAGCGACCACGACAGCTCCGGGAAAGGGCCAGTGGCGTCAGAGAAATCAGGTAGAACTATCGAGTTTAGACGCCCTCGATCTTCCAAATGGAGATCGAGGGCGTTTTTTATTTGGCCGCAAAAAGGCACAAAAAGCACAAAGTGTATTTATGAAAGAGAGAGTCAAAGCTATGAAAATATTTTTAGTATCGATCTTGCTGATTCTAGGTGGCATCGGATCAATCCAGGCGCAGACAGGTGCAGCCATCAGTGGTTACATAAAGGATCCGCAAGGTGCGAATGTGCCGGGAGCGACGGTCAGGCTTTACGGGCGCGAGCGCAGCTTCAGCCTGGTTACGGTGACTGATTCGAGCGGCGCGTACAGCTTCAAGAATCTTGCTGCGGGCGAGTATCTCGTCGAAGCGGAGGCAAGCGGTTTTGCTCTCGCACCTGCGCAATCAGTGAATGTCGAACGCGGCAAACCGACCACGCACGATGTCACACTCGAGCTTTCAGGTTTGCGCAGCGCCGTCGTGATCACTGCTTCCGACACGCCGCAGACGGTCGATGAAGTCTCAAAGGCGCTCACGGTTGTCGGAGATCAAGAGATCGATGAGCGCGACGAGCTTGCGATTCCCGAAGCGCTGCGAGTCGTACCCGGATTGCGCGTGCAGCAGCTCGGTGGTCCAGGCTCTCTCACTTCGATCAAGACACGCGGCCTGCCAAGTGAAGACACGGCTGTCTTGATCGACGGTATACGTTTTCGAGACGCTGCCGCGCCCCAGGGTGATGCTTCCGGTTTTTTGGAAGACTTGATCGTCACCAATGTTAGTCGAGTTGAAGTGCTGCGCGGCTCAGGCTCGTCGTTGTACGGGTCAAATGCGGTTGGTGGCGTCGTGAATATCGTGACGGATGAAGGTGGTGGTCCAATTCACGGCAGCGTGCTCGGTGAGGGCGGTGGTCTCGGCCTGTTTCGAACACGAGCACAGCTTGCCGGTGGTCTGAACAATAATCGCGTGGTTTATAGCGGCGGTTTCTCTTTCTTCAACGTAACCCGTGGCGTCGATGATGACGACGAAGCACGCACCACGAGCGGGCAAGGAAGAATCCTGTTTCGTCTGACACCCACCGCAACACTTACGGGACGCATCTACACCGCAAACTCCCGAGTGCAGTTGAACAACAACCCGGAAGGTATCGGAACTCTGCCCGCGACCGGCATCATCGAAGCGATTCCCTTTTCGACTTTCATTCCTGGCGTCAACGATCCCGACAACGTGCGGAAAGCAAACTTCTTCGACGGCGCGCTCATGTTTACGCAGCGTCCGACTGAAACTTTCGGCTACACGATCAGTTACCAGGGCCTCGTCACAAACCGCAGCGGTATCAATGGACCACTCGGCGTCGGCTTTCAACCATTTGGCGGTACGACGCGATCCGATTTCGACGCACGCGTTCACACTCTCAACACTCGTGTCGATCTGCGCGCCGGACATTTCAACTACATTACCGGCGGCTACGAGTTTGAGAACGAGAGTTTTGCGAACCCGTCGTTTCAGGTCAACCCAGCCGATAACTCCGATGTCGATGTCGCGCAACGAAGTCACGCCTTCTTTGTTCAGGACCAACTGCGCTTTCTCGACGATCGTTTACAGATCGCTGCGGCTTTCCGCACGCAGTTGTTCCGTTTGCAGGACCCGCAGTTTACGCCCGCAGCGTCGGCGCCTTACGCCGGGCTAACATTCCAATCACCGCCAACGGCATACACCGGCGACGGCTCGATCGCTTACACGTTTCGATCGACGGGCACTAAGCTGCGCGGTCACGTCGGCAACGGCTATCGTGCGCCATCGTTGTTTGAACGTTTCGGCACGGCCTTCGACAGTTTCTTTGGTTATTCGATCTTTGGCGATCCACGTCTGCAGCCGGAACATTCGGTCGCCTTCGATGCCGGAATCGATCAAACGCTTGCTGACAATCGAGTGCGCGTGTCTGCGACTTATTTTTACACTGAGCTGCGCCGCATTATCATCTTCGACTTCTCGGGCTTGATCGATTTCACGACCGATCCGTTCGGACGGTTTGGCGGTTATCTCAACACCGATGGCGGCATCGCGCGTGGCGCTGAAGTCGAGTTCAGGGCGACTCCGTTCAGAACGCTGAATCTCACGGCTGCATATACGTTCACGAAAGCACAGCAGCGCACGTCGCAAGTGCCGGGGACGATCAAGTCGCTCGTGATTCCCGATCATCAGTTCTCGATCGTTGCGACACAACATGTCGGCCGTCGCGTGCTGATCAACTTCGATTTCTCAGCATCGAGCAATTACATCGGTGCGGTCATCGATCCGACAACGTTTACGAGTCGCGGGTTTAGATTTAAAGGACTCGCGAAGGCTGATCTCGGCGCGAGTTATTCGTTGCCGCTGGGTGATGACCGAAAACAGTTGCGGTTCTTTGGATACGTAGACAATCTCTTCGATCGGGAATATTTTGAGAGTGGGTTTCGCACGCCGGGCAGGACTGGAAGGGCCGGCGCCACGTTTGTGTTTTAGAGCAATGAGTGACGAACCAGAAGTGCTTACGGAGGGCGAGGACTATTACTTCGAAGACGGATTGATGGTCCTCACCGCTCGGTACCTGTTGCGCCGTGGTTACTGTTGCGAGCAAGGGTGCCGGCATTGTCCGTACGGGTTTGTTGAAGAAGATGATAGTTTTTCACGCAAAGACGCAAAGATCGCAAAGACGCAAAGGCGCGCCCAAAGCATTTGACCTCTCTTTGCGATCTTTGCGATCTTTGCGTCTTGGCGTGAACAATTCGGTTACCGTTTCTAAATACTATGAGTACCTTCCCGCGCCGCATCATCTGCCTCACGGAAGAAACCACTGAGACGCTCTATCTGCTCGGCGAACAGGATCGCATCGTCGGTGTTTCCGGCTACACAGTGCGTCCACCTGAAGCGCGGCAGAAGCCGAAAGTCTCGGCGTACATCAATGCAAAGTTTGACAAGATCCTTTCGCTCAAACCCGATCTCGTCTTCGCCTTCTCCGATCTTCAAGCTGACATCGCGGCTGAGCTGATTCGACGCGGTGTCACTGTCTTTACGTTCAACCAACGCAGCATCGTCGAGATCATGGAGATGATTCTGACGATCGGCCGCATTGTCGGCAGTGCAGATAAGGCTGAGCAACTGATCGCAACCTTGCGAAGTGATATGGATGCGATTGCGCAATCGGCCTCGCGTTTTCCCTATCGTCCGCGCGTGTTGTTTGAAGAGTGGTACGACCCGCTCATCTCCGGAATCCGCTGGGTGGATGAGTTGATCGAGCTCGCGGGCGGCGCACCGATCTTTTCGGAGCTGCGGGAATGCCAAGGTGCGAAAGATCGTATTGTGGATCCGGCAATCGTGATCGAACGCGATCCGCAGGTAATCATCGGCTCGTGGTGCGGACGGCAAGTAAAGAAGGATCTGATTCGAGCGCGCGCAGGTTGGGCTAGCATCAGCGCCGTTCACAACGATCGGATTTATGAGATCAAATCAGCCTACATTCTTCAACCTGGACCAGCCGCGCTCACCGAAGGCCTGCGCCAACTACACGCAATACTGGCCCACGCGGTGCGACAAGAAGTCGATCCGGCCCTGTTACCGCAAGAAAAAGCTGACACTCGTTTGGGAATTTCCCGGACAACCCAAATAGCCCGCACCATCCTCTGAGCACCAGCTATTCGGCTCTCCCACAGCTCCGCAAAAAGCATTCGGTTAGTTTGTGACAGTCCTATTCGTGTAACAGGGTTTCACAAAGCGCCGAGTTGCGGAGTTAACCTGAGAATTGGGTCACGCGACTGGGCCTCCAGTCACCTGTTCTCGGAATGCCATAACTCGTCTGCTTCAGTCAGACCACACTCTAGGAGGATACTCTGTGTTTAAGACCATTCTGATCGGAACGATCATCATTGCGTGCGCCTCAATCGCCGCCGCGCAATCCGACTATAAGAAGTTTGAGTTTTTTGGTGGGTACTCGCACAACCGGGTCGACACGGGCCTGGGCGACGACGATCCTTCAATCCAGGATATCTTCGATGAGCGCGAAGGCTTTCATGGGTTCGAAGTCTCAGCGACCGGAAACCTCACGCGCTATATTGGAATCAAGGGCGACTTTTCTGCACACTTCAAAAACGAGACGTTTCCGATTCCCGGTGTTGCGGGCGCGAACGTGGACGTCGATTCACGTCTCTTCAACTTTCTCGGAGGCGTGCAAATCAAGGACAACTCAAACGAAGGGACGTTCAAGCCATTCGCTCACGCCCTTGTCGGCGTTGCGAATGGTCGTGCTAGCGTAGATTTCAATAACATCGCTTGCATTGCGATATCTCCGAGTCCGTGTACGCCTTTCACTGAATCCGAGACGGGATTCGCGGGAGCGTTTGGCGGTGGTATCGACATTCGCGCGAGCGATCGCATCTCTATCAGGGCGATACAGGTCGACTACAACCCGACGCGTTTGTTTGATAGCACACAGCACAACTTCCGAATCGGAGTTGGAATCGTGTTCCACTGAGATCACAAAAGGCACAAGGCCGAATCACAAAGGCACAAACAGAAAGGATCTACTTGTTTTCTGTTTGTGCTTTTTGTGCCTTTTTGTGGTTAAGAATCAGAATGTCCTGGTACGACAGACCGTCATCGCGTCCGGTCCAACGTCCATAGATCTTCTTCTCAACTACCAGCTCGTATTTCTCGGGCAACTGCATCACGAAACTCTCATCGTAGGCGACTGCACTCTCGGGACTGTGCTCATGCACGTAGCGCCATTCACCTTCGCCATAGTTAAACGCCAGTTCGTTCGCCAACGCGGCTTGTTCATCATTGAGAAGAAAGAACGTCGCGAGACAACGCCCATCACTCTTCAACAGACGCGCGACTTCACTAAGGTAATTACTGACTTCCGGCGGGCGCATGTGTGTGAAGACTGATTTCAAGAGGATCAGATCGAATGAGCGATCTGCGAATGGAAACACGTACGCCTCGGCGGGTTGCGCTGCGTTTGGATTGTAGGCGAGATTGCGCACGTCGATGTGTTCAAACTGAAAATTCTTATGACGACGCGCAATCTTCTGCCGGCACCAATTGATCGATGGTCGATGGATGTCTACTCCAACATAGCCGCCGTTTTCATCGAGATAGTTTTTTAAGTGCAGCGCCATCTGCCCACACCCACAGCCGATATCAAGCACACGCTCACTCGGCCGCAACAAAGCAAGCGAACGCAGGTAGCCCATAAACTCAGCGCCTGACGATTCAAAGCTACCGAGCGGCCCGACATACCGGCGCAGGTGCAGCGGCGGCAAATCCGCCTTGCAGTTCAAAGCGCGCAGCGCGTAATCCACCGGCCCCAGCGCCACCAACCCGGCGTTCCGCATACTTCTCAGCAACCTGATCGTGTTCCGGTACATGTCGGGCGGATTGTGCCACGGATGAACACGGATTACACTGCGGATCGATCCGTGTTATCCGTGGCTGCTTTTTAAACTCCAGAAAAAATGTGAGGATAGTTATGCAAATGCGTCGCGTAACGTTCGCGTTGATGATCGTTGCTGTGATGATGGTCGCGCCCGCGGCTGTTACACAACATGCCGCGTCAAACTCGTTCACGATCGAACAGATTAAGAGTTATCCGTTTCCGAATGAGTTGACTGCGTCTGCAACTGGAGCGCGGATCGCGTGGGCGTTCAATGAGCGTGGGGCGAGGAATGTTTGGGTTGCCGAAGGGCCGGAATTCAAGGCGCGAAGATTGACAAACTATGAGAACGATGACGGTCAGGAGCTGACGAATCTTTCGATTTCCGCTGACGGCAAGTATGTCGTCTATGTTCGTGGCGGAGATCATGGATCGAATTTCGACAGCTCGGTTGGTGTCAATCCCGCGATGGGCCCAAGTCAAATGAAGGTTCAGATCTGGAGCGCGCCGTTCGGCGGTGGCGAGCCCAAGCTTCTCGGCGAAGGCGACGAGCCACTGATCTCACCGAAGAGCGATCGCCTCGTGTTCGCGAAGGACCGTGGACTATGGACAGCGCCGCTCGACGGCTCGACACCAGCCAAACGATTCTTCTTCGCGCGCGGTGAATCTAGCTCGCCCGAGTGGTCGCCTGACGGTACCAGACTAGCTTTCGTTTCCAACCGCGGCGACCATTCATTCGTCGGTGTGTACACAAACGATTCGACAGCCATCGTCTATCTATCACCATCAACTTCACGTGACTCGAGTCCGCGCTGGTCACCTGACGGAAAGCGAATCGCGTTTGTGCGACGTCCCGGAAATGGCGGTGCGCCCGAGCCAGCTCTCGAACAACGCCCGCAGGCATGGTCCATCTGGACGGCAGACGCAAGCACCGGCGAAGGACAGCAACTCTGGAAGAGCCCGTTCACATTGCGCGGCTCTCCGCCGAGCACGGAAGGCGGCGCGAACCTGCACTGGGCCGCCGCGGGTCGCATCGTGTTTCTCTCGTACCTCGACGGGTGGCCGCATCTTTATTCGATTGCGGAAAACGGCGGCGAGCCGATGTTGCTGACGCCTGGTAACTACATGGCCGAGTACATCTCGATCAGCAAAGATGGACGTTACCTCGTCTTCGCCGGAAACATGGGCACTGATGCTGACGATATCGATCGTCGCCACGTTGTGAAAGTGCCGGTTGATCGAGCAGAGCCTGTTGTGATCACTCCCGGCAAAGGACTCGAGTGGACGCCGTTCGTCACCGGCGACGGCAAATACATCGCGTATATCGGCGCGACTGCGCAACATCCGCCGATGCCGGTCGTGATGCCGGCGTCGGGCGGTGGTAAAGCGATGACGCTCGCGGAAGATCGGATTCCGAATGATTTTCCGGCGTCTCAACTCGTCGTGCCGAAGAAGGTGAGCTTCAAGGCACCCGATGGTGTTGAAGTTCACGGGCAGTTGTTTGAAGCAGCGGGCGGCGCCTCGAAGAAGCCAGCGATCGTTTATGTTCATGGTGGTCCACCACGGCAGATGCTCGTCGGTTGGCACTATTCTGATTACTACACGAATGCCTACGCGCTGAATCAGTATCTCGCGAGCCGCGGTTACGTGATGCTATCAGTCAACTATCGTTTGGGGATCGGCTACGGGCATGACTTTCATCGTCCGCCGAACGCGGGTGCGCAGGGCGCGTCTGAGTATCAAGACGTAAAGGCAGGCGCTGAGTATTTGCAACGATTGTCGCAGGTTGATGCGAAGCGGATTGGGATCTATGGCGGATCGTACGGCGGGTTTTTAACGGCGCTTGCGCTCGCGCGCGATTCACAGATCTTCGCTGCGGGAGTCGATATACACGGCGTACACAACTGGACCGCGGAACGTGCGGCGGGATTGCTCGAGGATCGTTACGAGAAGATACCAGACGTTCAGCAGGCGCTCGATGTGGCGTGGCAGTCGTCACCCGTTTCGTCGATAGCGAGTTGGAAGTCGCCGGTGTTGTTGATTCATGGTGACGACGATCGCAACGTGCGGTTTAGTCAAACGACGGATCTCGTAAGGCGATTGGAGAAAGCGGGTGTTTCGTACGAGGAGTTGGTAATACCTGACGACACACATCACTTCATGCGACACGCGAACCTCGTGAAAGTTGATGCAGCAGTTGCGGCGTTCTTCGATCGCGTGTTCGGAATGAAAGTCGGTAGCGAGTAAATATTTTAGCCACGGATTACACGGATGAACACTGTAAGAAAATCCGTGTTCATCCGTGAAAATCCGTGGCTAGATCTCCTACGCTATAACGACCGAATTCGGGTCGAAGCCACTCCTTGATTGCGTATTGCGGTTTACTTCTTGAACAGGTTCGCAAATGCCTGGCGCGCATCCGTCGGAGCGCCTGATGAGGTTTGCCGCTCGACCACCGTTCGTGGGACGAACAGCTCGCAGGTGTTGCGCGCGTTTTTGTTGACGATGCGTGCGGGGATGGATTTACTGCACTGGAAGTGAGCGCTCGGATCGAAATAGTTGCACTGGCGGCACGTGTGAAGATCGCCGCGGCAGTTGGGGCACGTACTGTCGAGAGCAATGTTAGTCGGCGCCTTTGCGGCGCACGATGAACACTTCACCGTTTCGCCAAACGCCATCATCTTTGGCGAGCGTGGTCCTTCTCGATCGACAGGCTTTGACAGTGGCTTCGGTCGCTCTCCCTGCGAACGCTGCGGCTCCCGATCGTTATCCATGTAACCGCGGTGACGATATTTTCGATCGCTCATGTTTGTACTCCTGAGGAAGGTATGGAGGGAATCATACGTGAAATTCAGTGAATGTGACAGGCAAGACGCCACTACCTGAATTCCGAAGCTTCAAATAGAATCCGTTGAATGAGCGTCGAAGCGAATGAGATACATCATTATCCGTGCGCGTCGTGTGGAGCTGATCTGGTTTTTGAGCCGCGCGATGGGTTTCTGACGTGCCCTTACTGCGGGCACAAGGAAGCGATTCCGGAAAGTTCAGAGCTGGTTGAAGAGCAATCCTACCTACGACACTTCTGGATTCGTCCGGAACAAATGGAGAAGCTCGCAGACAATGCACTCGAAGTGCAATGTCAGAGCTGTGGCGCGAAGTCGATCTTCATGCCACCACAGGTCGCGGGGCGATGTGAATTCTGTGGCGTGCAGATTGTGGCCCAGACAAAGTCTGCAGATCCGATTCTCACGCCGGGTGGAGTGCTGCCGTTTTCGATCACACAGCAACAAGCCAGCTCGAGTCTAAGGCAGTGGCTTTCATCGAGATGGTTTGCGCCCAACGATCTCAAACGTTTCGCGGAACCTGAAGCCATTCACGGGATCTATCTTCCCTTCTGGACGTACGACACCAACACCACCACCGACTACACCGGACAGCGCGGCGAGTATTACTACGTCACTGAGACTTACTACGAGCGCGACGCGCAGGGCCGGCAGGTAGAACGCACGAGACAAGTGCGACACACGCGCTGGTATCCGGCGTCAGGCACCGTTACCGGATCATTCGATGACGTTTTGATTCCGGCGACGACATCTCTGCCTTCTGATCGTCTGGCCGCGTTGGAGCCGTGGGACTTTCCGCAGTTGCGGTCATACGATCCGGCCTTTCTGGCGGGGTTCAAAGCGCAGCGTTATCAGATCGATCTCAAGCAGGGCTTTGAACTGGTTAAGCAAGTGATCGCGCCTGCGATCGAGAACTCTGTAAGTAACGACATCGGTGGCGACGAGCAGCAGATTGAGAGTCTTTCGACTGAATATTCCGACATCACGTTCAAGCACTTGTTGCTGCCGGTGTACGCCGGTGCTTATCGTTATAACTCGAAGCTCTTTCAAATTGTTGTCAACGGCCGCACCGGCGAGATACAAGGCGAACGGCCGTACAGCTTCTGGAAGATTGCGCTGTTAGTAGTGACGATATTGATCGTGATCGTGATTCTCGTGCTGGTGTTTGGTAATCGCTGAATTATTTGTTGAGGAAGTGGTCCAACTCATCGCGAATGATCCGGTAGCACTCACAGGCGTGCGACTCCAGTCGTATGCGATCGAGAATCACGATCTTTCCGCGACTGTAACGAATGGCTCCAGCCGCTTGCAGCGTTCCGGCCGCGACAGTCACGCCCGTTCGCGGAACTCCGAGCGCTTGAGAAATCACTTGCTGTGTGAGATGAAGAGTGTTTGAGTTGGTTTGATCTTGCACTGTCAGTAACCAACGACTGAGAGTCGCTTCAATGGTGTGGAAGCGATTGCATATGGACGACTGCGAGATTTGTGTGATCATCACGTTGAGATATCGCAGTATGAATTCGTGAAGAACTTGTCCTTTATTAAACTCTTCCTGAAATATTTCAGCTTTGATCTTTAAAGCCTCGGTCCGGAATCGGACCTTAACGTCGTAAGGGATAATACGATTTTTTAAAATGACCGGAAGTCCCACGACGCCTTCTTTGCCGAGCATCGCAACTTCGATCGTGGAGCCTGTTTCGGTAGTCGAGAGTAAGGAGATCAAACCGCTCTCGGGTAAGAATACGAACTCGATCGGGTCTTCGCTTAGATAGATGATTTCGTCTTTCGCAAACGTGACGGTGCTTAAATGCGGCGCAATACGGCCAAACTCTCCGTCGGGAAGAGCACCCAGAATCCGATTTCGTATAGCAAGCTGCTTAAGTGGCTGCAACAATCGACTCCTTGATACACGTATGGGAGTCCTTTGTCTGAGCTCGCGAATCCTGGGCTTTACAACTAAGTTATGTGAAGCAAACTGGGCGCTGGGACGATGCAGTATGAGGCGTTTAGGAACGTGTGTCAATCAAAGTTTGCATGATCGGTCCAAATCCTGAACAATAAAATTCGCAATCCAACAGACAAATGAAAGGACAGTATGCCAACACGAAAAGCAGAAGCTGAATGGAAAGGAAATCTCGCTGAGGGTAGTGGAAGTTTGAAGGTGGGAAGCGGGGCCTTCGAAGGTCCATATTCGTTCAAATCACGGTTTCAAGAAGGTGAAGCTGCAACTAACCCGGAGGAGCTGCTGGGCGCGGCGCACGCTGGTTGTTTCACGATGGCGATTACGGCGGCGCTTTCGCGCGCCGGCATCACGGCGAAACGAATCCACACGGAAGCGAGAGTCAAACTCGAGAAGGTGGGCGAAGCATTCACTATCACACAGATCGAGCTGGAGACAGAGGCTGAGATTCCCGGTATCGACGATGCAGCGTTTCAACAATATGCGCAGGGCGCTAAAGAGAACTGTCCGTTGTCGAAGGCACTCGCGAGTACGCCGATAAGCATGACTGCAAAACTGGTCTAACGTGAATACTTATCGAATTGCACTGGCCAACATCCGTTTTCCGACGTCGCGTGAAGAGTCGGTCAGGCTGGCTGAAGAAGCGATAGCTGAAGCGTCGCACGAGCGTGCGGACGTCGTCTGTTTTCCCGAGTGTTTTGTTCCTGGTTATCGAGGGATGAATAAGGGAGTGTTGCCGCCTGATCCGGTGTTTCTCGAACGCGCGTGGTCCAATATCTCAGCCGCTGCGGCAAAAGGAAATGTGGCGGTGATTCTCGGGACTGAACGTGTGGTAGGTGACGCGGTGTTAGCCAGTGCGCTCGTGATAAATCGAGATGGGACGATGGCAGGTTTTCAGGACAAGGTTCAAGTCGATCCTTCTGAAGACACGATCTATACGCCCGGTTCCGGCAGGCAGGTGTTTCAGGTCGATGGCTTGAAGTTTGGTGTAGCGATCTGTCACGAAGGCTGGCGGTATCCGGAAACGGTTCGTGTTGCGGTGCGAGGTGGCGCGCATGTCGTCTTTCATCCGCACTTCCACGAGGCTGAGCCGGGCAGTTATGCGCCGTCGAGTTTTGCGGATCCAGCCAATTCGTTTCATGAGAAGGCTGCGTTGTGTCGCGCGGCGGAGAATACCTGTTACTTCGCGACAGTGAATTACGCCGGAGCTGGCTCGCCGACGACTTCAGCGGTGGTCCAACCAGACGGAACCTTACTCATCCACCAACCTTACGGGAAAGAAGGGTTGCTGGTGGCGGACATCGACATCAGCTTAGCAACCGGCCTGTTGGCATCACGGTACAGATCCGTCGAATAATCGATCGTCTATTCGTCGATCCTAAAAATACAACGCTGAAGGCGTTCGCTAATTTCAACCCAGGGTTCGAGGAACGAGAACCATGGGTCAGGCAACAAAATAATTACGGGTTGTCGCTCCTCGAACCCTGGGCTGAAGTTAGCGAACGCCTTCGGCGTTACGTGCATAACATCCTCGTCCTTTTATGGCGCAGTCGCGCGGGGGATGTTAAGCTTCTGCTTCCTATCACAATGGTCAACGCTCGCGACGGTGAGGCGCCATGAATAATTCGGTCCATTATCGTAGCTGCAATCTTTGCGAGGCGATCTGTGGAATCGAGATCACGAGCGCTGGCGACCAACGTCTAAACATCCGCGGCGACAAAGACGATCCGTTCAGCCGTGGCTACATCTGTCCAAAGGCTGTCGCTCTTCAGGATTTTCACTTCGACAAAGATCGCCTCAAGCATCCCGTTCGCCGGACCACGCTTGGTTGGGAACGCATCGATTGGAACGAAGCCTTCAACGAAGTAGCGCAGAACCTCAAACGCATTCGCAACGAGCATGGCAGGAATTCAATCGCGACGTATCTCGGGAATCCGACTGTTCACAACTATGGCGCGCTTCTCTTCGCGCCGCCGTTTTTGCGAAGCCTGCGCACGCGAAGTAAATTTTCTGCAACTTCGGTGGACCAGCTCGCTCATCACCTCGCATCGTTTCTGATGTTTGGTCACCAACTCCTCGTGCCAATTCCCGACGTAGACCGCACGAAATACTTTCTGATCCTGGGCGCAAATCCGGCGGTGTCGAATGGAAGCATGATGACTGCTCCCGGCATGAATCGAAGGTTAGAGGAGATTCGTAAGCGCGGCGGAAAAGTCGTACTCATCGATCCGCGTCACAACGAAACCGCGCGTCTCGCCGACCAGCATATCTTCATCCGTCCGGGCACCGACGTTCTGCTGTTACTCGCATTGCTTCACGTTGTTTTCGAGGAGAAGCTGACGCGGCCGGCGCCGTTTACGAAAGGTGTGGAGACGGTGGCGAGTCTCGTGACCGAGTTTCCGCCCGAACGAGTGGCTGAGATCACGGGCATCGAGCCGGATCAAATACGCGCGCTCGCAAGAGAATTTGCTGCCGCTGAATCTGCGGTTTGCTACGGAAGAATCGGTCTGAGCACGCAGGAGTTCGGCGGCGTTTGCCAGTGGCTGATCAACGTTCTAAACATCGTGACAGGAAATCTAGATCGACCCGGCGGTGCGATGTTTACACTTCCTGCCTTCGATCCCGTGTCGGCGCCGGAATCAGTAGCAGCGCGCGGAAGTTTTGCACGCTGGCATAGTCGTGTACGAAAGCTGCCTGAGTTTTCCGGCGAATTGCCCGTGGCGGCACTCGCTGAAGAGATCCTGACTGAAGGCGAGGGGCAAGTGAAAGCCTTTGTGACACTCGCTGGCAATCCTGTGCTTTCGACGCCGAACGGCCGCGAGCTGGATCGCGCGCTTGCGAGCCTCGAGTTCATGGTGTCAATCGACTGCTACATCAACGAGACAACGCGGCACGCGCACATCATCCTGCCGCCGACGTCACCGCTAGAGCGTGGACACTACGATCTCGCATTTAACCTGCTCGCAGTTCGCAACACGGCGAAGTTTTCACCGCCGCTGTTTGAGCGAGGCGCCGAGACGCGACACGACTGGGAGATCCTGCTCGAGCTCGAAACTCGCCTGAAGCACAATGCATTCATCGGAAGCGTCAAGCGTAAACTCGGCAAACGATTCCTCACGCCCGAAAGGATTCTGGATTTGGGATTGCGCTTTGGGCCATACGGAGGACGATTGAATCCTTTTGCGAAAGGTCTGACGTTGCGAAAGGTGCGAAAAGCCGTGCACGGAATCGATCTTGGTCCACTGACTCCATGCTTGCCCGACCGACTTAAAACCACTGACAAACAGATCGACCTCGCGCCGGAGGTTTTGGTTAAAGACATCGAACGTGTGAAATCAAGATTTCTAAATGGAGCGGCATACGAGTCCAACGGTCATCTTCTGTTGATCGGACGGCGACAACTGCGTAGCAACAATTCATGGCTTCACAATAGTGAAAGACTGGTGAAAGGTAATCCGGCGAAGCCTCAATGCACAGTCCTCATGCACCCGACGGATGCTGCTAATCGCGACCTGCTTGATGGTCAGAAGGTCGTCGTGCGTTCGCGAGTAGGATCGATCATGTTGCCGGTTGAAATATCAGACGAGATCATGCGAGGTGTTGTAAGTATTCCTCACGGTTGGGGGCACGATCGCGCTGGTAATCAAATAGCAGTGGCCCAACAACACGCCGGCGCGAGCATCAACGATCTAACTGACGAGCACGCCGTCGATGCCCTTTGCGGAACAGCAGCGTTCAACGGAACTGCAGTCACGGTTGTCGCTGATAATTCTTAGCCACAAGAGGCACATCCTTATCAGATGAATAGAGCCGATCTCGTTTCCCAGCGACTTCAAAATCAAAGACTGTCTGCGCCGGAGTTTCCTAAGCCGGTTGATGTCGTGCGGTGGTTCGGCGCGGTGCAGTCGCAGGACTTTGAAGCTGCCAAGTGGGCACTCGCACTTCGAATGCGAAGTGCGACGAATGCCGCGATTGAGGAGGACTTCAATCGCGGCACGATTTTGCGCACACATGTTATGCGTCCGACGTGGCACTTTGTTGCTCGCGAAGACATTCGCTGGTTGTTGGACTTGACAGCGGCTCGCGTCAACCTCAGGTGTGGTTCAGGCTATCGCATGTTCGAGCTCGACGATGCTGTCTTCAAACGCTCGCGGAAAGTTTTCGAACGGGCTTTGAAAGATGGAAAACATCTATCGCGAGCGGAGTTGCGCCGGAGGTTGAATGAGTCAGGGGTAGAGGCAAACGATAGCGTGAGAATGGGGCATATACTCATTCGCGCGGAGTTGGATCGGGTGGTTTGCAGTGGCCCACGTGTAGGAAAACAGTTTACTTACGCACTCTTTGACGAGCGTGTTCCCACGACGAAGTCGATGGATCGCGATGAAGCTCTCGCGAAACTCACTCGACTTTACTTCCGCAGTCATGGTCCAGCTACGTTACAGGATTTTGTGTGGTGGTCGGGGTTGAGTACCGCCGATGCGAAACGAAGTCTGGAGTTGGCCGCGCGTAGTCTTGAGAAAATGACGATGGAAGAGAAGGTTTATTGGAGCATTGGCTCTGGTAAGTCCGAGGCGCGTTCGGCCCATCTGCTGCCGGTTTATGACGAGTATTTTGTTGCGTACAAGGATCGGGAAAGTGTTTTTGGGTCGCAAGATGGAAAGTCCACATGGAACTCGCTTGGTCCAGCAATTGTCATCAATGGAGTTGCGGCGGGCACGTGGAAGAGGACAAAGGATAAGAAGTCAATCGAAGTGAAATTCGCGAGGGACTTGAAGAAAACTGAACGCGCCGCCATTGCGCAGGCGATGACGCGGCACACAGAGTTTCTCGCAGTGTAAGAAATTTATTTCGGTGAAATCTCTCGGCGCAGGTAGAAGAGCAAATCTGTAGACGGCGGCTCGAGGCCGAGTTGACGAATCATTCCCACAATCTGACCGCGATGCATCGTGGCGTGATTTACAACGTGCTGCATTTGATTGATCAACGGCATTGAGCTCGGATCGCCGCTCAGCAGTTTGAACGATAGCTCGGCAGCAAGTTTCGATTCATCCAACTGTGAAACACATTGAGTGCGCTGGTTGACGAGCGTGGTCCAATGATCTTTCAAGGTAGGAAGATCGTTGCACGCTTCGGTGGACCAGCGTGACCATGCCTCAGCCTTCGTGGGCGAATTCCCGTTCCAGCGCTCCAGCCAGATCCACTCTGCACCCGCCATATGGACCAAAGTTCCAAATATTGATTTGTGACTGATACCGAAGTCGCGATGCAGACCTTCTTCCGGAAGTTTGCCCGCTGCCTCCATCGCAAGATCGTTGGCCCATTCGGTGTAGGTGAACAGTTGCTGGATATCTGAAAGATTCATGCGCGAGATTCTTTACGAAGTTGAAGCGAGCGTCAAGGCTTAGATCGGATTGTTCTTGATCCAGTCGTGAGCAGCCCATGAGAAGTCAGCAAATGGAAGGTTGTCGACGTCCCAATTCAGGTCATCGCAGGTCCCAGGCAGATCAAGTTGAAAAGCCTGATATCGGGCGTAAATCATTGCGCCGCTTGGAGGCTTAACCGGTAGAGTCTTTGATGTCTGTCCTAACCAATTTCGGACTACCGTGATAATAGTCGAAATGTTCCCATGGTGACCTTCGATATCTAGTCCGGCAATATCAGAGATGAACGTGCGATAACGGTGACCGTCGATATCGAGGATCAATGCCGTTTTGTGTTCGTGAAGAAGCTTTCCGTATCTCTTGCATCCCAAATCGAGGCCCAGCTCAAATGGCACATTAAACCTAGGCAGGCCATGGTTCGGGTCGAGCTCGGTGCGAGAAAGATCGTGAATGCTGTACTTACAGCTCTCGATCAACTCCACAATCTTTTCGAATCTCGGCTGTCCTGCGTCGCCTGGCTCGAGAGCCGACTTCGGCACCAGCCTCATATGACGGACAGCGAAAATAAGCCCATGGAACAAAGGTTCGTAAGCGCTATCGAACGGACAGTTTATGAATACACTCTCGTCGTAATCGTGAGGTTTCAGGACGTTGGTCATGAGGTTCCAATTCCCTTTAGATGAGTTGTTAGTCGAACTGTCCGACCTTAATTATTTTGTCTCGCCGCTTCAGTCCTTGCCCTTATTGCCTTTATAACCGCCTTCTCTATTTGCTTTCTGGTCCCGTTGAGAGGCGGGAAACTGGGAGGTATGGGTTTAAAAGGCTCGAAGCAGACGGGACCTTTCCAATAGTACTCCCTCTTGCGTATTAAACCGTTTTTGCCGCGAATAATTAATACACCCGAACGCTTTTTGGCGAGTGCTCGGCCACTTTCTGCGGCCTCGGCTTGTGTGCGATGAGTTGATTTAACCGCGTGATTATGGTCCGTCACGACCCAGCCTTGCCGAAATAGGTATATCTCCAAAGTCAGTTTCCGTGCCTCCGCATCGGTGATCAGCCTGGGCGTTTCGGTTTTCTTTGTCTTTCGTGTGGTTGAGGATTTCATGCACGTAGTCTACACCACCAGTCAAGCGCACTACATGAGCCACGTCACCACTAAACCGACACTCGCAGCAAAGATCGCTATCGTCGTGATCCACCCGAGAATGTTCAGGCCCAACGTATTCACACGATTCCCCATGATCTTCCGGTTATTTGTCATCAACATGATCATCAACAACAGAGGTGGCGTCGAAAACCCCTGTACGATGCCTGAAAACACCAGCGCCTTCATCGGATTGAATCCAAGAAAATTCATTCCCATCGCCAGCACGGTGAAGCCCGCGATCGCCGCGTAGAACTTTTTCGCCTCCGATGGTTTCGCGTGCAAACTGTGTTTCCATCCCACCACCTGACACAGATCATACGCAGCCCCGGTCGTCATCACCGGCACGGCCAGGAATCCAACACCAATCACGCCTAACGCAAACAACACCGCCGCAGCATCACCAGCTAACGGCTTCAATGCCTCCGCCGCTTCTGCCGCCGTGTTGATTTCGGTCTTGCCTGCTTTGAATAGTGTTGAAGCAGTAGACAGGATGATGAAATACATCACGAGATTCGAAAAGAACATGCCGGAGATAACATCCGTCTTCGTTGCTTTCAGCTCCTTCTTCGTCGCCCCCTTACGTTGGGCCAATCGTCGCCGACCCATCGCGATCTCTTCTTCAACTTCCTGGTTCGACTGCCACGTGTACAAATACGCCGAAAGCGTGGTCCCGATTACGGCAACGAGCAGCGAGAGAAACTTCGCATCGAAGCGGATCGTCGGAATCAATGTGCCTTTGATCACTGCCGCCAGCTCCGGCTTCGCGATGATCGCAGAACCCACATACGCGAGCAGCGTCAACGCGAGCCAGCGAAAGATATTTCGGATCAACTCGTACGAGCCCCAAACCTGCAAAGCAAATATCGCTACTGTTACCGGAATGATGATCAACGGAAGTGGTATCGGAACTAATACGGCGATTGCTGCAGCCATGCCACCAATGTCGGCGCCCGCTTCGATCGTATTTCCAATGAGCACACCAATGAGAGCGGGATAGAGGATCCAGCGTGAGTAATGATCTTTGATGACGTGGAACAGGCCCTTGCCTGCAACCTGCCCGAGCTTCGCCGACAGATAAACGACGGCGCACATCATCGGGAAAGTGACAGGTGCAGTCCAGAGAAAGGCGGGCCCGATCGCGGCTCCGGCGCTGGCGTAAGTTCCGATCGCGGAAGGATCGTCGTCCGCTGCGCCTGTGATCAGTCCGAGACCGACAGTTCGCAGCATCCCGCCACCGCGAGACGATGAGCGTTCTTCTCCACGTGGCTTTCCCTCGGCTACATCACTGCTCTCCTTTTCCGGAGAGCGCTTCGGCATTGCCACGTTTTGAATTCCCCCTGGTTCTTAGCTTGATTGAATTGTATTAACTGGCGGGACCGACTATCTGTCCGTACCGTGACGTACAATCAGCGCCACTTCTTCACCCGTGACCACTCCGTTTGCAGATTCCACTTCAAACCTCTGCACAACAGGATTGGGCGGTTTTCGTAGCGGTATGCGTAAGGATTGTTGAGAGTCGCCGCCACGGTCACTGAGTCGAACTGCTCGCGAGCTTCGCTTTCCAAACCGCCGAGCAGAATCACGATGTCGCCCGTATATTGTCGCGGTCCCCAGAGAAAGTAGTTTTGATGTCCGCTGATCGCTTTCGGCAATCCATACTGTGGTCCGAAGAAATCAATCGCCGCGGCCTGTCCATAATTGCCGCCGAAGATCGCCGCGCGCTGTTGCTCTTCGGGCGTGAGTGAATGATAGACGCGCGCCACTTCAGCTACCATTCCCGGCCAGGGAAACTCATCAGCGTAATATTGCGGCAACGTCTCGCCAACAAAACTTCGCTCAGTCTTTGGCACTTCAAAAGGCAAGCGCGACTGGTAACGCAGAAACGTTTCAATCGGCAACACCGGCAATACGAGCGGCAGCAGTGGCAATACTGCAAGCATCAACCAAACGAAACAAGCCGGTTTCAAAAGCATCTGTAGCTTCGGACGCGCGGCCAGCAACTTTTCTGTCGCCACAGCGCCGCCCGCAAATAACATCACGTAAGCAGACGCTGAGTAATAATCCTTTCCATGCGTGATCATGAAAATGGCGATCGTAATCATGAATGCCCAGCCAAACGCGCGGTAACTCTTCGCGTCGCGCGAGAATAGATAGAACAACAGCCCACCAAACCAGAACGGAAAACTCAACGGATTCATCATCGCGATCTGTTGCACCAGGTACTTGCCGGGCGGCAGCAGTACGTCCTTTCCGGTTGCGCGTATATTGTGCATCAGCTCGAGGAAAGGCCAATGGTGCTGAATATTCCAGATGAGGTTGGGCAGAAAGATCAGAAACGCAATTGCGCCACCGGCAACGATCCACGGCGTGAACAGCACACGACGATCGCGCGTCAACGAAACACCCGTGATCAATGCCGCAGCAAAGAAAACCAGTGAGTACTTGTTTAGTAGCCCGAGGCCGGCAATCGCACCGAAGACGAGCCAAAGTTTTGTGTTCCTTGATTTAATGATGCGCAGGACCACGTACGCCAGCCCGCCCCAGAACAACGGCTCGAAAGCATTCATCGCAAACTGGTGATCGAGCACCCACCACACGCCCGGCGTCGCTGCGAGAACCGCTGACAACACGATTCCAAAACGCTGCGCGCCAAGCTCACGCGCGAACGCAGCAGTCAGAATTATTCGCGACGCGCCAGCAAGTGCGGGCCACAACAACAAAGCGGGTAGCGAAGTACCGAACGTATGCTTCGCGATCCAACCAAGCGCGGCGATCAGTGGCGGCTGATCGACATAACCAAACGCGAGATGCTCTGCGCACGCGAGGTAATACAGACCATCACGAAAGTAACCGTAGCGAGTGGACGTTGCGAGGTGCATCGTGAAGTAAACAGCGGCAATGACGTACACCCACGGCGATAGAGTTGATCTGCGGATCATAGAACCGACTATAGGGGCGGCCCTCCGGTGGCCGCCCGTTGTTCGGACATAGAGAAACTCGACGCAGATTTTATTCTACAAATATGACAGCAGGTGAGTAAAATTCTCTGCAACGATAAAAACTTTCAGGAGGACACCATGCGCAAAGTCATTTTTGGAGGAGCCAATAGCTTAGACAACTTCATTGCTCGGAAAGACGATGCGGTCGACTGGCTGATGTTCAGTAAAGACGCAGAAAAGATAATGAAGGACATGTGGGAAAACATCGACACAATCGTGATGGGACGTAAGACTTATGAAGTGGCCCAACGGATGGGTGGAGGCAGTGGTGGCTATCGAGGTGTGAAGACCTACGTCTTCTCACGAACGATCAAAAAGCCAAACAGCAAGAAATTATTTTTCGTCGATGAAGATGCTGCGGTGTTCGTGCGACGATTGAAAGAAGAGAAAGAAGGTAAAGACATTTGTGTGATGGGCGGTGGACTATTAGCGAAGTCGTTGTTTGAAGCAGATGTGATCGACGAGATCGGTTTCAATATTCATCCCGTGTTACTCGGTTCAGGTATTCCTCTGTTCTATGAGATGTCGCGACAGATCGATCTCGAGTTGAAAGAGTGTAAGCAGTTGTCGAGTGGCTGTGTGCTTTTAACTTACAAGATAAAACATGCGTAATTCCATAGAGAAAACGTGCGTAATTTCATAGAGCAAGTCAGTGAAGTTGACTTCATAGCTGGTATGTTTTGCGTGTAGTATAGACCACGTCCGAAGACACAAGGTCTATGCAGAGAAGGATATTGCCAACCGAAAATCCTCGCGCTAACCTCGCGTCTTACGAAGATGAGCTAAAAGCCTCGCCTAAGCTAACGCCGGCGATACTCATATACGTGTGACAGTTTGTGGGCAAGTTACCTTAAGGGTGAGAGCGGTAGCCGATTCTGAAGCCGAACTACCGCCCTCGGCAGAGCGCACAGGCAACACCCACATCTTGCCTCCGGGCATGCGCTCCAATTGATCTCTCAAAATGAAAAGGAGCAAGTGTTGAATAAGGCGCGAGGGCTAACCGGATAGTGAGTCGCGCCCGATCAAATCGGGCGTTTCGGTTGTCCTCTAGGTCGGCGCGCAGTGTAAGTGAAAATACACATAAATTCAAGAGCGCATCTTCGTCAGGAGTCGTGGCCTGATGGGACGCTCGCGCCGAAACAAGCCGGTGAAGTTGAGCCATAAGCTATTGGCGATCAGAAAACGTCTGCGAATGAGTCAGACGGAGATGGCGCGAGCGCTTGAGCTGAAGGTGCATTATTCCGCAGTTTCGAATTACGAGCTCGGAACACGCGAGCCGGATCTGATAATTGTGCTGCGTTATGCCCGACTTGCAGACGTGCCGATGGAGATTCTGGTCGATGACAAATTGAATCTGCCGGAAAGATACGAACAGTTTTAGCCACAAAGAAGCACAAAAAGCATAAATTCTGTTTTGAGTTTTTTTTTGCCTTTTTGTGGTTAAAAAGGAGCGCGGACTGCACGACCAAGATGGACATCTGGTTGGAGTTGGCCGTCCTTAACGATCAAGACACCGTTCACCACTACAAACCTGATTCCTGCTGAATACTGAGCCGGATCCTGAAAAGTTGATTTATCAGTTATCGACCGTTCATCAAAAACTGTTAGATCCGCATCGGCACCAACTCGAATACGACCTTTATTCTTCATCAACGGCACTCGTCTTTCTAAACGCTGCGCTGGCATGAACGTCATCTTGGTTAGCGCTTCGATCAAAGTAAGCGCGCCTTTATCGCGCACATAATTTCCAAGCACGCGCGAATACGTTCCCGTCGTGCGCGGATGGCCCTTCCCACCTTCGAGTATGCCGTCGCTCGCAATCATCGTGAGCGGACTCTTGATTGCAGCGTTCACGATATCTTCCGTCATTGAAAACACTGCCACCATGCCGCCCGTCTTCCTATATTTTTCAAACGTCTCTTTTGTGAGACGCTCGCCGGTCGCAGCCCATTGCAGATCCTTGTAGTCGATACCAAAAACTTCCTGCCATCCTTCGTCGAAGATCGCCGACTTGATGTCAGTCATTCCGGCGATGTACGGATAACACTCCGTCGTGACGTCGAGCCCGCGCGATTTTGCCTCGCCGATCATCTGAAGTAACTTCGGTGTTGCTGGTCCACCAGTGCTGTGAATGTGAACCACGTGCAATGGCGCTCCGGTAATTGTCGCAGCCGCGATCAACTCTTCCAGTGCTTGAATGCTGCTGCCGGGTTCTTTAACTCCCGCATGTCGCATGTGGACGTGACATGACGCACCATAACGCGAAGCGACGCGAAACATCTCGAGGATCTCCCAACGTGAAGCATTGGGCGTGTACTGAATTCCGAATCCCACGGCGACTGCGCCGCGCTTCAATCCGTTTTCAAGACGCTGCTTCATGTCGGCGATCTCGGCATCGGTCGCAGCTCTGTGTGCAGCGTCGCCGGTTGGCAAAAATGTGTCTGGCTCGTGCATCGCGGCCATGCGCGCGGCGAGATGTCCCGCGCTGACGCCGTAGTTGATCAGAGACTTCCCTTCGCGCTGCGCGTACCAGGCGTCGACGTCGCCTGTGCCGACTTCCAGCTCAAGCGCCGTGGTGACACCATCCATCGCTTTGAAGCGATAGTTCTCTTCGTCTTGTCCGTGCTGGTGCAGATCGATAAAACCCGGCGAGACAACCAGACCACGAGCATCGATCACGGTGCGGCCGGTAAGCTTGTCGTTGCTGATCGCTTTGATGGTGCCGTTTAAGATGCCGAGGTTGCGGACGGCGTCTGTGCGCGATTCGGGATCGATCACTCTGCCGTTGAGGATTACGAGATCGTAGGAATTCTCTGCGTGTGAATTCGTGAACGCAACAGAAGCAATAATGGTTAGAAAAAGCAGAGTTAAAGGAACAATTGGTTTCATCTTAAATATTTCACGCAAAGGCAAAAAGGTGGGCCAAATGCTTCAGGCGCGTCCGTGTCTTTGACCCGCCTTTGCGTCTTTGCGGTCCTTTGCGCCTTTGCGCGAAATCTTCTTACCGCACCTTGCCTCGGCCTGCAACGCGCCAGATCTCTTCAACACGCTCGCCTCGCACGCCATAAATCTCATCGTGCATGTTGACCGTCGTGCAAACGTGATTGGGGATGATGCTGAGTCGATCTCCGATACGATAGCGACGCTCTGATTGCTGAATATTCAAATGCCCATGCTCTTCCGAGAATCTTTCAACCTGCGCCGCAGGATCTTCTTTCACGATCCCGAAGCCAGTGCCGTCACCGCCCTGAAAACGATCGGATGAGAAAGTTTTCGAGCCACCATCAACTACCGCATGTCCCGACACTGCAGTGCTGACCACCGTGACTATCACTGACAGCGCGCAATCTTCGAGCTCGCAGGCCGAAACAGCGGCCGTCGTTCGATCGTTGAAGATGTACGTACCAGGTCTGACCTCGTTCACACCATGGAAGTAACCACCTTCATACGCAGTTGGTGTTGAGCCACCGCTGACGATCGATACGGGCAAACCTGCGTCTGAAAAACTTTCGAGAGCTCGCTTCAGGAAATCGTTCACCTGAATCCGCATCGCCGCGCGTTCCTCAGGTGCCACAGTGAACTGACCCGGGAAGAACATCAAACCTCGGAAATCGAGTCCGGGCAGCTCGGCAATCTTTTTACCGAGGGCGAGCAGATCGGCTTCGTTGCTGAATCCACAGCGCTCAAACCCGACGTCCATTTCGATCAGGACTCCGATCGTTGTTCCCTCTCGCACTGCGGCTTCAGATAGCCCACGCGCGACTTCCTCTGAGTCGAGTGAAACCGTGATCGTAGCTTGTTCAGCTAAGCGCACGAGTCGCGCCGTCTTTGTTGGACCAACGATTGGATAAGCGATCAGAATGTCGTTGATGCCGGCGTCGAGCATCACTTCAGCTTCACTGATTTTTGCGACAGTGATTCCCGTCGCGCCGCTGGCGATCTGACGTTTCGCGAGCTCTGGGATTTTGTGAGTCTTGGTGTGTGGCCGTAACAGGAGTTGATGATCGCGACAGTAGTCAGCCATGCGCGACAGATTTCGCTCCATGACGTCGAGATCGACGATCACGGCAGGCGTATCGAGATCGGAGATGAGCATAAGTTAAGGCACGATCTCAAATGGCGCTTCCTGCTTCGAAGACTTCCGCGTCACCATGTCCTTCGTTTCGATCACCGCCTGGTAACGGCCCGGCGCGAGACCGGCTAGCTTCAGGTATTCCGCGAACGTCAGGTGCGGCACCGGCTGCTGCTGCACATCCGTCAACACAAAATCAAAAAACTTCGACGCCGGCTGTCCATCTTTCATCAACCGCACCGTCACACGCACCAACTTGCCCGTGTCCGGGCTATTCGCCGCGCTGTAAACAGCCATGAACATGATCAAGTTGTCGCTCGCCTTGAACTGCCGGCCTGACGACGGACGAATCAATTGCTTTCCATGCACGAACACATCCGGAAAATCGGCCGGGTTCGGCGGCAGCCCACTCGCCGCCTCAACATAACGACTCAGCACCACAGGCGTCGTCGCAAACTCCCCATCAGGCTCAGTCAAAACAAAATGTTCTCGACGTGCAGCGACCTTGCCCGACTGCTTGTCTCTCACCATCAGTTCGATCGTGTATTCGCCTGACGTGAGCTGCAGATCCTGTCGATAGAAAATGTTGTTGCTGAGAATCTGATTGTAATCGTCCGCTGAAAGACTCACATCGAAGTTTCCGCCCAGCCGCGAAAGCATGCGCTCAGGCGTCGCTTTCAAAACTCCGAGCACTTCCAACTGCATCGACTCCTTGTCCGCTTTGCGCTCAAACTTCACCGCCGACGGCGGAATCTCAATCGCAAGCGGCACAGTGTAAAGACCTTCGCGCGTCCGGAACGGACTCAGCGAAACGTAGAGCGGCAAACCTGGATTCGCTGCCGCTGCGTCGAAACCAGCCATCAGTTTCTTGTCACCGGGCGACAACAGAACGATCTCTTCCGGCGGGATCGCGTAATAACCCGAACGCGAAATGATCTGCGTATCAGGTCGCTTCACTTCGATTTTGACTTTGCGAAACGTGCCGTCGAAAGTTTGATTCGTGCTGCGATAGGCGAGCGTGTAGCGCGCTTGTATCTCCTGGTTGATTCGTTCGAGACCCTGCCCGATGTCGTTGTTGCCTTTGAGAAACTTGCCGCCCGTGTCGCCCGAGAGACGAAACAGAATGTCGTACTCGCGCGATTGTCCTTCCTGTCTCACGTTATCGAAAACAGTCTCGCCTCCGACTGCGCGAATACGTTGTTCCTGATTCGTGATAGCCGACACGCCCGCGAGCGGTGAGCCCGGCACCAACGCACCCGACGCAGGAGCACCCGCGCGCAAGCCGGCTGAGTCGATGATGTAAATCGCAGTGTTCGCACGATTGGCGATATCGATCGTGCTCTGCACTTGCCAGTCGAGCACTGCGGGCGTGACGAAGCCCTGCGAAAACAGCACGACGGTCTTCCTTCCCGGAATCGGTCTCAGTCCTTCCGCGATTGCCGCGAGGGCCGCAAGCACTGGACGCGCCTGTTGCACGCTGAGCGCAGTGCGCAGGCGTATGAACTGGGCCAGCACGGCGCGTGCGACCATGACCTGCGCCATGGCAGAACCACCGGCGTTGGTCGTGATGCCTGCAGGATCAGTTGGCGCGTTGTTCAGGAAGTCACGCAGATTCGCGATGTTCTCCGTGATGTCTTTCTGCTCGAAGCTCTTCGAATCCGGACTGCCGATTTTCTCCACCGACGCGATCAGCTTTTCCTTGTCTTGCGTGAACGGTTGCAACATCTTCAAACCGTTCGTGACCGATAGCACGGCGACTGCGTCCATATCGCTTATCTGCTCGCGAATGTACTTGATCATCCCGTCGCGCACCGGTTTCAGATTCGTGATGTCAGTGCTTTGCAAGTCGAGGACAAGAGCGACGTAGTTGCGAGTGGCGGTAGCAGGTCCGGGCGCTGGCGCTGAAGGTGCGGCGGCAACCGTGTCGCCAGCTTTGTGAAGTTCTATTCGCACAATTGGCGCGTCGAAAAATTCGAGTTTCTGTGCCTTGCCGTCTTCAGTGATCGTGAAGTCTTCGGGCTTCAGGTCGGAAATGTATTTGCCTTTTTTGTCTTTGACGATGACGTCGATGTTGACGAGGTTTGATTTAACTTTGACGACGTCTTCCTGGTCCTGTGCTTGTGTATGCGATGCGCTCGTGAGCAAAAGCAGAAAAGCCAGGCCACAGATCTGCACGGATAAAGGCGGATTTAGAAAACGCATCTTACCCTTCCCTTCCTACACCCAACGCATCGGCAACTCTATTGATGTAATTGAACCACGAAGCGATCAATGTTATTTGCAGAATTCCCTTGTCGTCAAAACCTGCCGCGCGCAGTCGCTCGTGATCGGCGGGTGAGATGCGCGTCGCGTCGCACGTGATCTGCACGACGTAATCCAGCATCACTTTCTCCTGCTCGGAGATCGGCGCCTTCCGGTAGTCGTCTTCGAGAGCAGCGACCAGTTCTTTATCCAGTGTAACGCGACGCAGAAACTCTGCGTGAGATTCGATTCAATAATGACAGCGATTCGTGACCGACACCACTGTGGTGATCATCTCATGCTGTCGTCGATCGAGCGGGAGGTCAGGCGACATCAACGATCCAAACGTCGCGAAGGCGTGAAAGAGCGCGTTGGGAATCAAACTGTGTGACGCCACGATGCCCGCGGTTTCGCCGTCCGGAGTCGGATGTACAGGCGTCGCGTATTCGATCGGATACAGCTCACGTTGCGCTTCGACTGCCTTACGCACTTCATCACTCTCGTCAACAGTAACCGTTTTGATCCACGTCATTGCGTAGTCTCTCTTTCCACTAGACGCTTGTTACGATAAAGAAATAAATACACCGGCAAGCCCAGCGACACGACTGCGACACCGAGAAACGCCTGCGTCGGATTGTTGCGCGCGAGCAAAACGAGCAGAGCAACAATCATCACGAGAAACACGATCGGTGTGACAGGATAACCGGGCGTCAGAAAGCGAACACCATTCGCATCTTCGCGTCGCAACTTGAACAACGCGGCCACACTCAATCCGATAAAGATAACCACGGGGAATATAAAGTATGAAACGATCTCGTTGAAGCTGCCGGCGACAACCAGCAACGAAGCCAGCACCGCCTGAAGCGCGATCGCGCGCGCGGGCGTCTCGTAGCGATTGTGCAGCACCGCGACTGACGGAACGAATAATCCGTCGCGCGCCATCGCGAAGTAGACTCGCGGCGCCGACATTACCACTGCTGTAATACTGCCCAGCACCGCAACCACGACGATGAGTGAAAAGATCAACCCACCGGCGCGTCCAAAAAGCACTTCTCCTGCCTGCGCCGCGAAAGTCTCACCCGATGTCACCTGGTCCAACGGCACCAGGTAAACAAAGTTGAGACTGGTGAGCACGTAAACAATCGTGATGATGATCACGCCATATGTTAAAGCGCGCGGCAACGTGCGCGCCGGGTTCTTCACCTCTCCGGCAAGCTTACCGAGGTCCCACCAGCCCGCAAACGAAAAGAATGCTCCCACCATTCCGCCCGCAAGTGCGCCAATCAACGGAGCAGAGTTCGGGCTGCGCGACACGAACGGATTGAAGTTGGACCAGTGGCCCAGTTGAAACCCGACGCCCCACAAAAACACGAACGCCAGCAAGCCCAGCTTCAAAAACGCGAGCGTGCGAATGAATCCAGCGCCGAGCCTCACGCCGCGTATGTTGATAAGAGCGACGACGATGATTGTCGCTATCGCAAGGATCTTGATCCCGAACGGCGAGAGCTTCAGACTGTAACCGGCGTAAGTCGCGAGACCGACGGAGAGCGCTGCGGTCAAGCCCGGATCCATCACGAGAAAAGCCATCCAGCCGTACATGAAAGCGACCGCTGGTCCATAAGCTTCACGCAAGTAGACGTACCCACCACCTGCCTCGGGATATCGCGCCGACAGCTCGCCATAGCAAAGCGCGCCACAGAGCGCCATCGCCCCCATCGTGAGCCATACCACCAGCAACCACATCGGCGAGCCGAGCGCCTTCGCCATACCCGCCGGCGTCAGAAAGATCCCGACCGCGATGACCTCGCCGACCACGAGTGCCGTAGCAGTTCGGACCCCGATCTGTCTTTTTAATCCGTGCAAATCCGTGTAATCCGTGGCTAAAAAGTGACTCTCGCTGCGAACTGAAACGCCCGTGGTCCACCCGATCCGAAGACACCGCCCGCAGTCGTCACTGGTTGTCCAAAACTCGATGATCTCAAAAATCCGGGACTCGCCGGATCGTTACTATCTCGCACGAGCACATTACCAAGCCCGGAATAGTTCACATTCGAAACACCAAGCACATTCGTCACGTTGAAGAGATTGAACACTTCGGCAATCGGCTCAATCGTCCAGCGCTCCCCGATTTTGAACACCCTCGACACTCTCAAATCCAGCGATGAAAAATTATCTCCGAGCTTCAAATCATTTTGTACCAGCGGCACGAGCACGCGCGGCTTGAAGCCCGTGCTCGGATCCGCGTTCGGACACAAAGAGCCGCCGGCAGCATTGATCTGGGTCAACGCCGCATTCAGCTCCGCGCCGGTTTTGAACTGTCGTGCGCCGGCATTTCGCTGTAGCTCACAAACACGCGAGCTGCCGTCGGGAAGCAGGATATCGAGCGGCACTGACGAAGCGAGGGTAAAAATCGGCGCGAGTCGCAACTGTCCCGGCAGTTGAAACACTCCCGAGAAAGTAAATCGATGCCGCTGATCGTTCGGTGTTGGACCATACTCACGCCGCAGGTCATTCGAATCGATCGGACCATTCGAGAAAGGAATCTGATCGTCGTTGGCATAATTCGAAGAGCGCGACAACGTGTACGACGCTCGAAACTGAAAACGAGCCGCAAAACGCTTTTCCAGACTCAGCAACAATCCGTCGTACTTCGTTCGCACACTCGATTCGAGGTTCTTTACGATATCTGGTCCGCCGACGACCGGATTGAACGGCACCGTGCCGACGATGCGTCCGATGATGAAGTGCGTGCCGACATTGCGCACGTAATCGGCGCGCAAAACGAACTGGTCGCCGAGCTCACGCTGAACCCCAACGTTCATCTGATGGACGGTGGGGTTCTGTAGATCGTTGTCGATGATGTTGATGCCGCCCGCACCCGCACCGGGCAGAACGAAGCCCGTGAACGGGTTCGCGAGTGTCGGCGCGCCCGGCGGAAACACGCCGTTCACCGGATCGAAGAGAAACTGCGGCGGAATGAAAAACACATTGCCGGCGCGAACTTCAACCGGCAACGCGCGTCCATCGAGACCGCGCTCAAGCGTTTGAATTTCGAGAGTGACGCGATCGTAGTAGATGCCGTAGCCACCGTGAATGCTCGTACGCCCATCCGTGGTCGAATAATTAAAGCCGACGCGAGGCGCGAAGTTGTTCGTGTCTTTCCCGCGCGTGCCGTGCAGGAAAGGAAGAATCAACGGGTTCAACTCGTCTGTTCGACTAACGTTCTTGACGTCGGTATCGAGCTCGTAGCGCAATCCGATGTTCAGAGTTAATTGACGATGAATGCGCCAGTCGTCCTGAACAAACCCAGCGATGTAAGTGTTGTCCGTGTCAGGCAGGACCAGCGAGCGCTCGGGAAAACCGCTGCGAAGCGTCACCGCAAACAGCAAATCGTTGTCATCAACACGACCATCGCCGTTGCGATCGAAATCCGGAAAATCTTCGATCAACTCGACTCGCCCCTGCTGAAATACTTTCAGATCGAGATCCGACTCGACACGCTGAACCTCACCACCAAAATAGAGCGCGTGATTGCCACGAAGCATCGTAAACGTGTCGCCAAACTGAAAGCGACGTTGTTTCGTTTGTTGCGGCACGCGGAACGACGCGCCGTCCTGAATACTTGGAAACGTGAGTTGTGGTCCAGGCGCGACGGGCAGCGTGTCGTTGCGGAAATTGCTGAAGCTGAAGTTGAAATTGTTTACGTCGTTCGCAGAAAACAGGCGACTATAATTGACGAGAAAGGAGTTTGACTGGTTCTCGCTCGACTGCCGTTGCGAAGCGGAGCCGATGGAACGAACTAGCGTGCTGGCAGTCGTTCCCTGCTCGCGTTGAAATGAATAACGGAAGTTGAAACTATCGGCATCGTTGGGACGCCAGTCGATTCGATCGGTCGTCATAAAATCGTCGAGCGGCGAATCCGCAAACCCGCGCCTGATTGATCGCGTCGCCAGATCTCTCGCTCCCACCAGCACGACGCCATCCTGGTTGCGGTCTTCGAACGAGCCAAAGAACCATGCTCGATTCTTTTTGATTGGCCCACCGATCGCGAACGCATACTGCTGGCGATCGAAGGGCGGCGATTGATCGAGACTGCGATCGAACGTCGCCGGCAATCCTTGCAGACTGCTGTCACGGAAGTAAACCGAGCCCGAGCCGTGCAGCTCGTTTGTTCCGGATTTCGTGATCACGTTGATGACCGATGATCCTGAGCGGCCGAGTTGTGAAGAGAAACGATTCGTCGCGATCTGGAATTCCTGGATCGCTTCCTGCGAGATGTTTTGTATCGAGCCGCCCACGACATCGTCGTTCGTGTCAGCGCCGTCGATGGTTACATTACCGCCGCGCCCGAGTTGGCCGGCTGAGGAGATGACGACTGTATTTGTTTTCGTCGGATCGAAATTCGGCGCGGGACTATTACCCGGAACCAGCAATGCAAGCTCAAGAAAATTACGACCATTCAGCGGCAGACTCTCGACTTCGCGCGACGCGATCACGCCGTCGATCACAGTGGTGCTACTGTCGACCAGCGGCGCGCTATACGTGATGTCGTCAACGATTGCTTTATTGGCCGCAACTTCGAGTTGGGCATTCACAGTCGCCGTCTGGCCCACCTTGAGCGATACAGATATGGTAGCTTTCTTCGCAAACCCCTGTGCTTCGAATAACAGCTCGTAATCGCCGGGCGTCATGTTCGAGAGGACGTAGAAACCCTGGTCGTTGCTGACGGTTTCGCGTTTTATGCCAGTGCCTTTGTGGGTGACGGTAACCTGTGTACCAGCGACGACCGCGCCCAGTTGATCGGTGATGGTGCCGCTGAGAGTAGCGTTGGCGGCTTGTTGACTAAAGACCGCGATAGGCAAACACAAAACGACGAAACTCAACACAATCAAGCGCATCATTTGTTTCCTTTGTGTAATCTGTGGTTAAAACAATCTCGCGATCACGTCGTCAACCAGACTTCTAGCTCTCTCTTCACTTCTCGCCTCGGCAACCACACGAATGATCGGCTCGGTATTGGAGCCTCGCACCAGCAACCAACCATCCGGCACGATCACTTTCACACCATCGCGCGTGTCCATCTGAAACCCGGCAAACTCCTGCCGCACGGTCCGGAGCACTCCCGCAATCCGATCCGAAGCACAAGGAATCTTCTCCTTCACGATCGTGTAGCGCGGAATGTCCGCCAGCAGCTCCGTCACTGACTTACCCGATTCAGCAAGCAGATGAAGCACGAGCGCGATCCCGACGAGGCTGTCGCGTGCGAAGTTGATGCGCGGATAAATCACGCCGCCGTTTCCCTCCCCGCCGATCACCGCACGCTGCTGCTGCATCGCATCAGTAACATTCACTTCGCCAATCTTTGTCAGGAACACAGGACAATCAAACTTCTTCGCCACGTCGGCGACTGCGGAAGTCGTCGAGAGGTTGGCGACGACTGCTCCCTTCTCGCGTCCCAGCACGAAGAGCGTCGCGAGCACGAGTGTGTAGTCTTCGCCGATCGCTTCACCCTGCTCTGAGACGATCGCTAGTCGATCCGCATCCATATCCTGCGCGAATCCGATGTCTGCCTGATGTTCTTTGACTGTGCGACGGAGATCGCCGAGGTTCTCGGGTAGTGGCTCAGCCGGACGCGGAAATGAGCCGTCGGGCGTGGTGTTTAGTCGAATCACTTCGGCGCCGAGTGCTTCGATCAGCTTTGGACCAACAAGCGAGCCTGCGCCGTTACATGAATCGAGCACGACGCGTAGCTTCTTTCCTGTTTTTGGCAGTGGTCCAAGCGCGTCAAGGATCGACTTGATGTGCAAATCAGTCGCGCCTTCGACTTCTTCAACCGTGCGCAGCTCCGCGCCACCGACTTTCGTGTATTCGCCCTGGTGATAGATGTCGAGTAACTCGCGCGCCTGGCCGGTGTCGAGAAAGAGTCCGCTGGAGCCGATGAATTTCAGTGCATTCCATTCAGCGGGGTTGTGACTAGCGGTTATCGCGATTCCGCCCTGCGCGCGACGATGGCGCACTTGAAGTTGAACTGTCGGGACCGGGCACACGCCGATATCGACGACACGGCTGCCGGTTGAGAGCAGTCCCGCGACAACAGCGTGCTTCACCATCTCGCCTGACGTTCGCGGATCGCGGCCGATGACGATCGTGCCCGAGCCCGTATGCGTGCCGAAGGCTTCGGCGAAGCGCGTGAGCAACTTCGGCGTGAGCGATTGGCCCACGACGCCACGCACACCAGAGATACTGATTTTGAGAGTAGGAATTGCTCTCATCTTGGCAATCTTGTAATCCTCTAAAAACTACCTCTTGATCCGATCGCGTGCCCAGTCGAGTAATTCTCGTGCGGACCCGTTTTCCGGCGCTTCGACAATGATCCGGATCATCGACTCAGTATTCGATCCACGCACGTGAACCCAACCGTCAGCCAACGTCACCTTGATTCCATCGGTCGCATCGATCTCGAGCCCTTGCTCTTCCATCGACGCGCGAAACTCCTGCAACACCGAATACAAACGGTGCGGCTCGACATTTACGTTGTGCTTCAGGATTGTGAGTCGCGGCAGCCCCGCCACGAGATCCGAGATGCGCTCACCACTCACGGCCAAGTGCTCGAGTATCAACCCGATCGCAGCAGCGCTGTCGTGCGTCAAATGAACTTCCGGAACCGTAATCCCGCCACTGCCCTCACCACCAAGCACACCGTTGTGCTCGATCAAACCCTCCGAGATGTACGCCTGGCCCACCGGCGTGCGCACCACACTACCACCATGACGCGCCGCGATGATGTCGACCGCACTCGACGTCGAAATATTTGTAACGACCACGCCGGCTTTCTTTCGCAGACGAATGTCAGCGGCAATGGCAAGCGTCATCTCCTCGGAAAGCGGCTCGCCAAGATCGCTGACGATTCCCAGGCGCTCGCCATCCGCGTCATGGGCGAAACCGATGGCGGCGCGGCCGGCCTTCACGATCGCACGTAGCTGGGCCATAGTCTCAGGCTTGGGCTCGGGAGCGTGCGGGAACGGGGCCGTAGGGTTGTCGTTGACTGCAAGCACTTCACAGCCCAGTTTCGTCAACCACTTCGGACTCAGAAACGAAACCGCCCCGTTACAGCAATCAACCGCCACAGTTAACCTCTTGGATCTAATTGCCTCAGTCGCGAAATTCTCGTGCAGCACTTTGATGTGCTCCTCGATCGCATCGGCAGTTTGGACCACCTGCTTGATCGTGTCCCAACCCGCCTTCGCATACTCGCCCTGGTGAAAGATGTCGAGCAGCTCTTCGCCCTGAGTGTGATTGAGATACAGACCATCACTGCGCACAAATTTCAGTGCGTTCCATTGCCACGGATTGTGACCAGCCGTGATCGCGATGCCGCCGTCAGCCTTCAACCACTTCACCGCGAGCTGCATGCTTGGTGTCGGGCAAATGCCGAGGTCGACAACTTCACAACCTGCCGCTAGTAGTCCGGCCAGCACTGCGGAGCGAATCATCTGGCCTGACGGCCGCGTATCGCGACAAACAAGGATCCGCCCGCGGTCCAGGTACGTTCCAAAGCTCTCGGCAAACTCGACCGCCAACTCCGGAGTGAAGGTTTCACCTACAATTCCCCGCACGCCGGTGATGCCGATTTTCAGCGGTTTCATCTAAACTTTCTTTGACTGAATTTCAGGAAGCTGGGCTGTCGAACTTAATTGTACCTCACGACATAAGTAATCGTCTCCATCAAAAGGTTGACGCGTAGCGCGATCTTTCGACTGATAACAACGAATGATATTCTCTAGCGCCATGATACGAATATCGCAACGAACATTGATGCTTGCCGTCGCCTTGCTGGCGTTATTTCCTTTCGTCGAAGCGCGCAGTCAGGAACCAACAAAGAAGATCGCTGAGCGCCTCGGATACCCGCGCGACGCGAAGCTTTTGATCGTGCACGCCGACGATCTCGGCATGGCCCACTCGGTAAATGCCGCGACGATCAAGGCTCTCGAAACTGGTCTCGTTAACTCGGGCAGCATCATGGTTCCATGCCCGTGGCTCTCTGAGATCGCGGCGTTCGCGCGCGCGAATCCCACCGCGGATCTCGGTCTGCACTTAACACTGACGAGTGAATGGACCGCGTTCCGCTGGGGTCCGGTTTCGTCGCGCGACAAAGTGTCGTCCCTATTGGGTAAAGATGGTTATTTCCCTCTGTTGGAGACTGAAGCGGCAGCGCAAGCTGATCCGAAGGAAGTCGAGCTGGAGATCACCACACAGATCGAGCGCGCGCGTGCGCTCGGCATTCAACCGACGCATCTCGACTCGCACATGGGAACGCTCTATCAAAACAAGGCGCTGTTTGAAGTGTTTCTGCGTGTCGCACGTACTCAGAAGCTGCCGGTGCGAGTGGCGAAGACGTGGTTTACGCGTACGGACTTTCTGCCCTCAACGTTAACAGCAGATGACGTTTACATCGATCGAACTCTCGATATGAATCCGAGTGTCGCACCGCAAGACTGGGCGAAGTTTTACACAGACGCGCTCAAGAAACTCGAACCCGGCGTGACCGAAGTCATAATTCACCTTGCATACGACGACGCCGAGATGCGCGCGGCAACAACCAATCATCCTGACTGGGGCGCAGCCTGGCGCCAACGCGATTTCGATTTCTTCACTAGCGAGGCCTTTCGTAAAGTCCTTCAGGAAAACAACATCAAACTCATCACCTGGCGCGAGATCGGCAAACTAATTAAGTAGCCACGGATAAACACGGATCACACGGATCAGAAAAAGAACCGTGTTCATCCGTGTAATCTGTGGCTAAAAAACTCTCCCGGTAGTGGCCCTCTTCCTCTCTCTTTCGCGCGTTATTCGATTGACGGCAGCAATTGAGCTCGCCGATTTTTCCCAAGTGCCTGAAGGAGAGCACCATGAGATACATTCAAAGGGCGATCGCATTTTCTGGTCTACTCGTACTCTTGACGTTTTCATCCGCATTCGGACAGTCTGACCGGCAGACCATCATACATATACCTTTTAATTTTAGTGTCGGTGAGAAAAGTTTTCCGTCCGGAAAGTACGTCATCGAGCGGAACGGGAATAACTCAGACACTGTTTGGGTAATTAAGAACAAGGACACTGATCGGAGCGCAATTGTGGTAACGAGATCAGCTCGTGCCAACGACGTGGTGGAGGAAACACGACTGATCTTCAACCGTTATGACGATCTTTATTTTCTGTCGGAGTTCTGGATCGCCGGTGGCCAAAACGGACACGAGGTCCCGGCTTCCAGTCGCGAGAGAGCGTTGGATAAAGCTGTAGCTGTAAGGCGCACGGAGCTCCTGCTCGATCGTGGTAAGTAATTCAAACGGGGGCGCACACTGAAGCAAAGGCCCTGACGCGCAGTCAGGGCCTTGCTTTTTGTCGGAAAGTCGACTACGAAGAATCGCGCTGGTTTTCAATTCAGACGATTTGAGGAGTCGCCGGTGACAGTTGACAAATTTTCACGCCGCCAGTTTTTGAGAGCTGGCGGCATTGGTGTGTTTGGTCTATTAGCGTCGCGCTCAAATGAATGGTCCAGTCAGAATCGTGCGCTGACGCTTTACGTGGGCACGTACACTTCAGGAAAGAGTGAAGGCATTTACATTTATCGAATGGATCCCGCCACCGGTGCGCTGACGCGCTTCAGCTCGACGATGTCTGTCAACCCATCGTTCCTCACGATCGATAACAGTAAACGTTTCCTGTACGCGGTGAACGAGGTTGGTGAGTACGCCGGAAAACCGGGTGGCGCAGTGAGCGCGTTTAAGATCGATCGAACTACCGGAAACCTCCGCTTCCTGAATGAACAGGCAACGCAAGGCGCTGATCCGTGTTACCTCAGCATCGATAGCAGGAAAAAAACACTACTGGTCGCGAACTACTCGGGCGGAAGTGTGACTGTGTTGCCGGTTCGCCCTGACGGCACGATTGGAATGGCAATCGAAGTAAAGCAACACGAAGGATCAGGCCCAAAGGAACAACAGAAAGGACCTCACGCGCATTGCGTGATTCTCGATCGCGTTGAACGCCACGCGCTCGCCGCGGATCTCGGTGTGGATAAGGTGATGATCTACCGCTTCGATCGTGCGACGGGAAAGCTTAGTCCAGCCCAACAACCGTTTGCAGAGCTCACCGCCGGCGCTGGACCAAGGCACCTGGCGCTGCATCCGAGTGGTAAGTATCTCTACGTCATCGCCGAGCTCGATTCAACAATGACGACATTTCAATACAACGAGCTCAACGGTACGCTCACGCCGATCGAAACTGTCTCCACTTTGCCAGGCGACTTTACAGGAACCAGTTACTGCGCGGACGTTCACGTGTCTCCATCCGGCAGATTTCTTTACGGATCGAATCGTGGTCACAACAGCATCGTCGTCTTCGAAATCGATCCGCGTACAGGAAAGCTTAAACTGGTCGAACACGTTTCTACTGAAGGCGACTGGCCACGCAATTTCACAATCGATCCATCAGGCAAGTTTCTGTTAGTTGCGAATCAACGGAGCGATAACGTCGTCATCTTTAATATTGACGAAAGCACTGGACGGCTGACGCCCGCAGGGCACAACGAACAAATCCCCTCACCCGTCTGCCTCAAATTTCTTTAGCAGCGGGGGCAAGCCCCTCTTCCTGACTTGTTCTCTTTCAAGGCGCTTAAAGGAGGACAAGTCAGAGGAATGAACAAGTCAGGAAGAGGGGCTTGCCCCCGCTGCTGGAAGAGTTTGTTTGATGACCATTGAAAAGTCCGGCTAATCAGTTAAAATACCCGGCGTTCCTGAAATTCCTACCTGAGGACAGCTAATAGATGCGGAAACCCATTCGTGCCCTGTGGGCAGTCAGTCTGTCACTGTGCTTCGCGATCCAGCCATTGTTCACAGCCAAAGCCCAGGTTATCGATAGTGATGAATTCTACGCGCGCGCCAGTCGCAACGGCCCGGAACGCGATCACTCAAAGAAGATCGAAGACCTGCTCAAGCGCATGACGCTCGAAGAAAAAGTCGGGCAGATGACCCAGCTCGCCATCGGTGCGATCGCTTCCGGACAAGATCAGCAGATCAAAGTAGATCCGGTAAAACTCGACAATGCCATCGTCAAATACGGCGTCGGCTCGATTCTCAACGTCTCTGACCAGGCTCTCACCGTCGATCATTGGCACCAGATCATCGGTCAGATTCAGGAAGCCGCGACGAAGAAAACACGACTCGGCATTCCGATGATGTATGGCATCGACTCGATTCACGGCGCCAACTACGTCCAGGGTGCGACGCTCTTTCCGCAAGAGATCGGAATGGCCGCGACATTTAATCCTGAGCTGATGAAGCACGCCGCTGAGATCACGGCGATCGAAACACGCGCCGCCGGCATACCGTGGAGTTTCTCGCCCGTTCTCGATCTCGGTCGCAATCCGTTGTGGCCGCGTTTCTGGGAAACGTTTGGCGAAGATCCGTATCTCGCGAAAGTGATGGGCGTCGCGTTCGTGCGCGGTCTGGAAGGCACGGACGTCTCATCGTCGAGCGCGGTTGCGTCGAGTCTGAAGCATTACATGGGCTACAGTTTTCCCCTCACGGGTCGAGATCGCACGCCCGCATGGATTCCTGAGAATTACCTGCGCGAATATTTCCTTCCGACGTTCGAGACGGCGGTGAAAGCCGGCGCGCGCACGATCATGATCAACTCGGGCGAGATCAACGGCGTTCCCGGCCACATCAATCATCACATCCTCACTGATATCCTGCGTACTGAGCTTGGCTTCAAAGGCCTCGTCGTCTCTGATTGGCAAGACATCAAGAAACTCGCGAACGTGTGGCGCATCGCGGCCAATGATAAAGAAGCGACTCGACTCGCAGTGATGGCAGGCATCGATATGAGTATGGTGCCGGACGATCTGAGTTTCGCCGATCACCTGATTGCGCTCGTGAAGGAAGGCGCAGTGCCGCAGTCGCGGATCGATGAAGCAGTGCGTCGCATACTCTGGGTCAAGTTTGAGCTCGGGCTGTTTGAGAAGCCGATGCCGGATGCGTCGCTGAAGTCGAAGTTTGCTTTGCCTGAATATCGCCAGGTCAGTTTGGAAGCGGCGCGCGAGTCGATCACGCTCTTGAAGAACAGTAACAACATCCTGCCGCTTGCGAAGATAACGAAAGTTCTCGTCACTGGTCCAACGTCAGATTCATTGGTCTCGATGAATAACGGTTGGACTTATGTGTGGCAGGGTTCGGAAGAAGATCTTTATCCGAAAGATCGACACACGATACGAAGAGCGCTCGAAGCGAAGCTCGGCGCGGGTAATGTGACGTTCGTGCAAGGTACGAAGATCACGCGCGGTGCCGGGCCGTCAAACAGCACGCCAACGGATCAGGAAGAAGAAGTCGATATAGCCGCGGCAGTTCAAGCTGCTCGTAACGTCGATGTTGTTGTGCTGGCGCTCGGAGAAGGCTCGTACTGCGAAACGCCGGGCAACATCACTGACCTGACAATCGGCGCGCCGCAAATCAAACTTGCCGAAGCACTGAAAGCCACCGGAAAGCCGATTATTCTCGTGCTCGTCGAAGGTCGGCCACGCATCATCAATCAGATAGCAGATCAGATGAATGCGATCGTGATGGCTTACAACCCGAGTCATGAAGGCGGCACAGCGATCGCTGATGTGTTGTTTGGCGACGTGAATCCGAGTGGCAAGCTTCCATTCACTTACCCGCGCACGCCAAACGGTCTTATCAATTACGATCACAAGCCTTTTGAAACGGAGAACACCTCTTTTGGAAACCTCGCGTTCAATCCGCAATTCCAATTTGGTGATGGCTTGAGCTACACGACTTTCACGTACAGTGACCTGCGTGTTGGAAAGCAGACGATCTCTGCGAATGAAGAGTTGCCGGTGAGTGTAACCATTCGGAACGCGGGCAATCGCGCGGGGAAAGAATCTGTTCTGGTTTACGTAAGCGATCTCGTTGCTTCGTTATCACCACCGGGAAAACGTCTGCGACGATTTGCGAAGGTCAATCTTCAGCCCGGTGAGAGTCGCACACTGAACTTTAAACTTCGGCGCGAGGATTTGTCGTTTATCGGTGCTGATAACAAGCCTGTAGTTGAGCCTGGAGAATTCGAGGTTCGCATTGCTGGTCTGACGCAAAAGTTCACCGTCAAGTAGATCTTCATCCACAGATTACACAGATGTTTTAATCTGCGTAATCTGTGGATAACTAACGCTGCCAACACGAGACCAAATGAAAACTCTGCTACTTATCATAACCTGCGCCATCGTCGTATCAGCGCAACCATCAAAGCTCAACCTGATGCCGGTCCCCGCGTCAATCACATTTCATAACGAACGGTTGGCTGTCGACAGCAACTTCCGCGTCGCGACGCGCGGCCATTCAGATGCACGTTTGCAAGCAGCGATCGCGCGCTTCATGAAGCGCCTCGAAGGTCGCACCGTCTTAACACTCGATTCCACACTCGCACCAGACGATCAGACCACACCGTTGATCGTTCAGACGCAGGGCCCCGGTAAAAATATTCCCGGCCTCGGCGAAGACGAGAGTTATCGCATCGATATCACCAGACGCCAGGCCATTCTCAGCGCACCGACAGTCATCGGCGCGATTCGCGGGCTAGAAACTGTGCTGCAACTACTCGACGCCGATCGCAATGGTTACTTCCTGCCCGGCGTGCAAATCGACGATCGACCACGGTTTCCATGGCGCGGAGTAATGATCGACGTCGCGCGCCACTTCCAAACGATGGACGTTCTCAAGCGCAACCTCGACGGCATGGCTGCCATGAAGATGAACGTCTTTCACTGGCACCTCAGCGAAGACCAGGGCTTCCGCATCGAAAGTAAAAAATTTCCGAAGCTGCACCAGCTCGGCTCCGACGGCAACTACTTCACACAGGAACAAGTGAAAGAGATCATCGCGTACGCACGCGACCGCGGCATTCGCGTCGTGCCGGAGTTTGACATACCCGGACACAGCACGGCCTGGCTGGTTGGTTATCCGGAGCTCGGCAGTGCGCCTGGTCCTTACACGATCGAGCGCCGTCCGGGAATCTTCGAACCCGCGCTCGATCCGACGCGCGAAGAGGTCTACAAGTTTCTCGATACATTCCTCGGCGAGATGGCCGCGCTCTTCCCTGACGACTACCTGCACATCGGCGGCGATGAGAACGAAGGCAAGCAATGGGATCGCAATCCCGCGATCCAGGCTTACATGAAAAAGAACGGCATCAAAGACAATCACGCGTTGCAGGCATACTTCAACACGCGCCTGCTGAAGATTCTTCAAAAGCACAAGAAGAAGATGATCGGCTGGGACGAGATCCTGCAACCCGAGCTACCGAACGACGTGGTGATTCACTCGTGGCGCGGGACTGCCGCGCTCGCCGAAGCCGCGCGCAAAGGCTACGACGGCATTCTCTCGAATGGTTACTACATCGATCTGATTCAACCGGCGTCGCAGCACTACGTTGCCGATCCGCTTCCCGCTGACAGCACTCTGACACCTGAACAAGCGAAGCACGTTCTCGGTGGCGAAGCGACGATGTGGGCTGAGTGGGTGACACCCGAAACGATCGACTCGCGCATCTGGCCACGCACTGCGGCGATCGCGGAAAGGCTCTGGTCGCCACGAACTGTGACTGACGTTCCTGATATGTATCGCCGCCTCGCCGTGATCAGTCTTCAGTTGGAAGAGCTTGGTCTCACGCACAAGCGAAACCAGGAGATGATGTTGCGGCGCTTGGTGCGCAACGATGACATTGGACCACTACGCACGCTCGTTTCCGTTATCGAGCCGGTGAAGGAATACCGGCGTTATCAACAGCGTCCGCAGACGATGCTCAGTCCGTTAACGGGCGTGGTTGATGCGACGACGCCGGATAGTGAAACCGCGCGGAAGTTTCAGTGGATGGTGTCGGAGTTTATTAATGATGGACCACGTTTTCAGCTTTATCACGCGGAGTTGAGTCAGATGCTCGGGGATTGGCAAACTGCGGGTGCGTCACTGAGTCCCGTGATCGATCGCTCGCCGGCTTTGAAAGAAATTAAGCCGCTCGCGCACACTCTTTCACAACTCGGCGCGACGGGCCTCGAGGCGCTATCGTATTTGAAGCTTGGCATGCCGCCGCCGAAAGATTGGCGTGAGCAGAGTTTGGCGAAGGTTGAGGAGGCCGCAAAGCCGTATGGCGCGCTCGAACTTGTTGTGGTTGCGGGCGTGAAGCAACTTGTGAATGCTGCAGCCGAAGTTGAGCGTTGACAGGATTGACAAGATGTTTTCAAGATTTACATGTTCATCTTGTAAAATTTTGTAAATCCTGTCTAAAGCTATTTCATGATATTCGTACTCGCATTGCTGTTGACCTTCATCGGCGACGAACAATGCCTCTCGTGTCACGAAAAGCAACGCACATATCCCAACACCGCACATCACTTAACCTCGCGTGAAGCAAACGCGACTTCGATCCTCGGTAGTTTCGCGCCCGGCAAAAACGTTCTCACCGCGCAGCGCGAGTTGCATTATCGAATGGAAGCGCGCAACGACGGCTTCTTCCAGGTCGGTATCCTCGGCACACCACCTGACATCGTCTCGCTCGAGGAACGATTCGATCTCGTCATCGGCTCAGGACGCAAAGGTCAAACATATCTTTACTGGGACAAGAACGATCAGCTCTTTCAACTCCCTGTTTCTTACTGGACCGAAGTAGCGAGTTGGGTTAACAGTCCCGGCTACGGCGACACATCGATCGAGTTCAGCAGGCCGGTTCCGGCGCGTTGTCTTGAATGTCACGCATCGTCGTTCGAGGCTGTGACAAGCTCTGGTGTCGCTAATAAATATCGTCGCACCGATTACGTGCTCGGCGTCTCGTGCGAGCGTTGTCATGGACCAGGTAAGCAACATGCTGAGCTGAATCGGCCCGGCGCACCCAAGCCTGTAGATCAGGCGATCGTGAATCCCGCGAAATTACCACGTGATCGACAACTGGCATTGTGTTCACTATGTCATGGCGGAATCGGTGTCGCGAAGGCAGCGCCCTTTTCTTTCAAAGCCGGCGACGCACTCGAAGATTTTCTGAAGCTGGAAATTCCGAAAGAAGACGAAGCGCTCGATGTACACGGTAATCAGGTAGCGCTGTTGGAACGCAGCAAGTGTTTCAAGCAGTCGTCGATGACTTGTTCGACGTGTCACGACGTACATGTGCGGCAACGTGATGTCACAGACTTCTCGGAGCGTTGCCTCGCGTGTCACAAAGTCGAGAGCTGTGGATTGTTTCCGAAACGCGGCCGCGCGATCGTTGGGAAGTGCGTTGACTGTCACCTGCCCAATCAAACCTCAAACGTGATCTTCTCGACTCACGACGGGGTACGCATCCGACCCAAGGTCCGCAACCACTGGATCAAGATCTATTAGCCACAAAAAGGCACAAAAAGCACAAAACAATTCCTGAAAGGGACGGTCTTAAATTTTGTGCTTTTTGTGCCTTTTTGTGGCTACTTTCTTTTGTGCTTTTTTGCGGCTGCTTTTTCTGAATTTCGTTTGACGCAGTACTTCGTGATCTTCCCGATTAGTCCTAACGGAATCGGCTTACCCAACGGAAACCTCACGGTGCCTTTCGAGATCTCATAGTTAGCCAGCTCATCTTTGAACATTTCGATCGGCTTAGATCCGGGATAGAGACCGACGTGACTGGTCCAGCCAGCGAAGTGGATCAAATTACCGTCCTGCACGAACGTGGGCATCCCATACTTGATCGCTTCCTCGGCATCAGGCGCCGCCTTCCGGATTGCTTCTCTCACCCTCTCCAGATGCGGCTGCACATTTTCTGGACAGGCTGCGATGTATTCATCGATCGTTGTCGCTTGTTTGGCTCTCATCTTTTACCTCGGGACGGGCTCGTTTGGTTTGGCAATGCGGATCCAGTGATCGGTGAACGATGCGTGCATGCCCGACAGCTCGACTTTCGGCATGTGGCACGTCGCGCATTTATTGGTGCTGATCGGACAAGCCGCGGCGCTACGTCGCTCAGTCTTCGCTTCCTTCGCTGTGGTTAAGTGACATGCCAAACACTTCGCATCGTAATAAGCCGTATCTTTCTGCAGATGCTCGTGCGGGTTGTGACACGCCAGGCAACTCACGCGCGGATCGTTCGTGTTGTGACCGCGACTATTGAACATCCGGTACGGTTGAAAGCGAATGTTGTTGATTCCTGACTGGCCCGGCAGCAGCATCGCCTGCTCGAAACTCGTGTGACACGTGCCGCAGAACGATTGCGAAAGCTCGTGCCCACCAAGGCCACCGGGATTGAAGATCTGCGGCTCATCCAACTTCTTTTCCTTCATGGCCACGAGATGCTTCTCACCTGGTCCATGACAGGCTTCACATTCAATTCCCGGTCGCAAGCGATCGAGCTTCAACTCCAAACCGTTAACCGCGCCAGTCGTGTGACAGCCAAAACACTGTTGCGGCTCGTCGCCGACAATCGCACGTCCCAACGCATCTTCAAGTGATGCCGGCACATTCGTCCGGTGACCGATCGTGAAATCGAGCTCGCGCAGTTTTTCAAAATAGCTGACGCGCGTTTCGTAAAACACGTTGTTATTACGAAAGACGTAAGTCTGACCGACGTGGCCCTGACCAAAGCAATAGAGAATCGGTTTCGAGACGCTGTTTGTGCCGTCAGAAACTTTGTAATTGACGTTGTTGCCCTGGCGTGCGATCTCGTAAGTGTAGTTGCCGTTCTTGAATGTCAGGCGACTGCGCGCAGTGAGGATCTTGCAATCGGGCGCAACCTCCAAAGCCTGGGCCATCGGCGTATTTAGTTGCGCGGCTTCCTTCGGGTGACAGTCGACGCATGCTTTGTTGCCGACAAACTTGATACCGCGCGTGTCTGTGTTGGGCCGCCACTCCGAGAAAAACGTGTCCGTCTGTGCACGGCCAAGTAAAACCAGTCCACAGATTACACAGATGATCGGAACGATTCTTTTAATCACTTTTTGATGCCGGAGCCTTCGAGGACTTTGATATACGTGTTTAGAGGTGGGTTTGTCAGTTTGTCGATTTTGCCGCTGGGCCAACGTATCTCTACGTAATCGATCTTCGTCGCACTCCCAACACCGAGAATCTCACGCGGATCGTGCGATGAAAGATAACTGCCACCGCCTGTTTTCAAACGACTGCGCTTCAACGTTCCCGCAGCCCATGTGATCCTCGCGCCAACCGCGGCGGGATTGCTCTTCGTCGCGATCAACTGAAGACCGATCCAGTTGTTGCGATTTCCCCCCTGGTTACGCAACAACAATGGTGGCTCGCCGTTGTTTGAGGTGAGCACGTCTGCGTCGCCGTCGTTATCGAAATCGCCGAGCGCCATGCCGCGACCGGAAAACATCTTCGTAAACACCGGACCCGAGCTCGCACTCACGTCTTTGAAACCGCGTCCTGTGTTTTCGAACAAGAGTAATGGCTCTTTGTGCCTCACGCGAGGAACGCGTGACTCGATCATATCGTCAGGATGCCCGTTGACGAGAAACAGATCGGGATCGCCGTCGTTGTCGTAATCAAAAAACTTTAAGCCCCAGCCGCTCAGCAGTTGCGTCGCCGGAGCAATCTCGCCAGGCTGATCGGTGAAGATCAACTCCTTGTCGTTGTGATAGAGACTAAAGAACTCCTGATCGATGTTGGCGACGAAAAGATCCTGCCAGCCATCGCCATCGACATCAGCAGCGTCAACGCCCATGCCGGATCGCGGCCGTCCGGCTTCGCCATACGCCACACCGGCCGCCAGTCCGATCTCCTCAAACTTTCCACCACCTTTGTTGAGAAAGAGAAAGTTGGGCATCGTGTCGTTCGCGACGAAGAGATCCATTAGGCCATCGTTATTTACATCGGTGGCGACGGCGCCGAATGATTTGCCGGGTGAGTCGGCAATACCCGACTCGCGACTCACGTCCCGAAACGTGCCGTCGCCGTTGTTGTGAAAGAGACGCGACGGCTGCGGCTTGAAGAGTCGTGGAACGCAGTAATAACGCTGTTTCAGAGTCGGATCAGTGCAGAGCGGATTCTGTGATTTGTCGTAGAAGACGAAGCTGGAGACGAAGAGATCGAGCTTTGCGTCGTTGTCGTAATCGAACCAGGTGGCGCAGGTGGACCAGCCGGGCGCCGTGACGCCGGCTTTGTCGGTCACGTCAGTAAACGTGCCGTTGCCGTTATTGCGATAAAGAATGTTCGAGCCGTAGTTCGTGACGTATAGATCGATGTTGCCGTCGCCGTCGTAGTCAGCAGCGGCGACGCCCATTCCGAATTTTCCACCGGCAACGCCTGCTTTGTCAGTCACGTCGGTGAACGTGCCGTCGTGGTTGTTGCGATAGAGCGCGTTTTTCAAGGGCGCGGAAGGCGTGAAGAAATCGGATGGACCACTGTTGACGAGGTAGATGTCCATCCAGCCGTCGTTGTCGTAATCGAGGAAGGCGCAACCCGCGCCGACCGTCTCGGGTAGTTGACGATCGGGAGACTGAGCATTGTCGTGCGTCCATGTGATCTTGCTGGTGGCTGGCGAGACTTCTTCGAACGTTGGTTTTGGTTTTTGAGGAGGGAATACGAATAACAGCGTCAGCAGCCAGAGACAATTTGTGACACGGATGAACACGGATTGGTTACGGATTTGACTTAGGGGGCAAGACCACGACGCCGTTGTTACTGGCGCCTTTGGCTTTGAGTTGATCGATGATGCGCAGCTCTTCTTTGGCGCGCTCGTGCTCTTTGATGCGCGCGTAGAGCAACGCGAGATTGTAATGCGCGGTGGGCTCATCGGGATCGAGCTTCACCGCCGTTTCGAGCTCCTGTCTTGCGCGCACGTAATTCTTGAGTTTCATGTAGCTCGAGCCGAGGGCGATGCGCGCGTGCGGGTACGAAGGGAGCTGTCGCACGGCTTTTTCAAACAACACGATCGCGCCGGCGTCGTCGTTCTGCTCTTGTGCGACGAGGCCGAGATAGTAAAAGACTTCCGGTATCGCGGCGCTCGTGCGCGCACTTTTCTCGAGCCACGTGCGGGCTTCGGCGTATTTCTTTTGATTGAGCAGAACATAGCCGAGGTGTAGTTGGGCCTGCGCGTTGTTTGGCTCCAACAAGAGCACACGCCGAAAAATTTTTTCCGCTTCGAAAAGATCGGTCTTGCGCAACCACGCGATGCCGAGCGCGAGCAGGTACGACGGCTCCCTCGGCTTGAGCCCGACCGCTCGTTCCAGCGCCGACTTCGCTTCGTCGAACAGTCCCACTTGCATGGCTTCGAGTGCAAACTTGTAAAGAAAGTCTGTCGAAGTGGAACTAGTGATGAGGGTTCCGACGCGATTCAGGTAGATCGCGACTTCGCGTGTCTCGCCTTTCACACGCGATATCTGCGCGAGACCGAATAACGCCCCCGCGTTGTCGAGCTTGTTGTCGAGCGCCGCGAGATAATTCTCTTCGGCTTTTTGTAGGTCGTTCTTCGCGAGGTATGCGTCGCCTAAAAGCACTTTGGCGTCGAGATTCTCCGGCTCGAGCGCGAGAACTTCGCTCAGTTGCCCAATGGCTTCGTCGGGAGCGCGCTTGAGCAGATAGAGATAGACCAGGTTCATCCGCGCGCCCGTAAAGTTCTTGTCGCCTTGCACTGCGCGTAGAAAGAGCGACTCGGCTTCGGCAAGACGTCCCTGCTTCGCACGCAGACTCCCCATGAGATTTAGCGCAACCGGAAGGTCAGGCTGGAGCCTCAATACTTTGGTGAGCTCCTTCTCGGCTTCGGCAAGTCGATCGTCCCGGATCAGCGCCGCCACTTGCTCAAACGCCTGTACGACGTCTGGGCTCTGCGCTCGAGCCGGGATCACAAAAAGGCACAAGAGAGACAAAAGGCACAGAAGAAAAATCTTTTGTGTCTTATGTGCCTTTTTGTGGCTGTTTGTTGAATTCTTTTTCATCGATCTTGCCTTGACCTTCTTTGATCGTGATGATCCGGTTCACGCCCACGTTCGCGATCTTGTCGACAGTGCCGCTGGGCCAACGCACCTGAATCGAATCAACCTTGCTGCGTTTTTCGAGACCGAAGTGCAGGCGCAGATCGCTCTGCGACATGTAACTGTCACCACTGCGCACCTGATCCGTCTGAGTTAAATCACCTGACACGATTGTCACGCGCGCGCCGATACCGCTGCGATTACTCTTAACGCCGATCGCTTTGATCAGAATCGAATTGTTTGCATTCGCGCCGTCGTTGCGCAACAGTTGCGGTGGTCCATCGAGATCCGCAATCAAAAGATCTACGTCGCCGTCGTTATCGATGTCGCCAAACGCGACACCGCGACTGACACGATTCTCAGTAAGCACTGCGCCGAAATCCGCTGAGACTTCGCTGAAAGTCGAGTCGCGATTGTTCCGGTGCAGCAGTCGCGGCTGTTTATAGCCGGGTAGTTGCGGGTAGACGTGCCCATTCGCGACAAACAGATCGACCCAGCCGTCGTTGTCGTAATCGAAAAACTTCGTGCCCCAACCGACGTACGGCAGACTTGTCGCTGCTACCTTAGCGGCGTATGAAAGATCGGTAAACGAGTTCTTGCCGTCGTTATGATAGAGCGTGTTGTATTCGTCGGCGAAGTTTGTGATGAAGATATCGAGCTTGCCGTCGTGATCGTAATCGCCCGCGGTCACGCCCATGCTTCCCTGCTCGCTGCCGTTCTCGTTGACCGCGGTGCCCGCGCTAAACCCGATCTCCTCGAACGTGCCGTCGCCTTTGTTGCGGTAATGGAAATTCGGCGTGGAATCGTTGGCGACAAAGATATCGATCAGACCATCGTCATCAAAGTCGCCGGTGAGTACGCCGAGACCGTAATAACCGTTCGCATCTGCGACGCCCGCTTGTTTTGAAACGTCGGTGAAAGTGCCGTCGCCGTTGTTGCGAAAGAGCGAGTCGCCCGCGCCTTTCAAGCCTCTTGGACCACACTGCACCGGGATCGATTTGTACGTGCAGGTCTTGCCCTGGCCAAACTCGGGCAAGTTGTTGATGTCGAAGTCGACGTAATTGGTGACGAACAGATCGAGATCGCCGTCGTTATCGTAGTCGATGAATGCGGCGCCGGTGGACCAACGCGGATCGTTGACGCCCGCTTGGGCAGTCACATCCGTGAAAGTGCCGTTGCCGTTGTTTTTCAAAAGGTGATCGGGGCCGAGACAGGTGACGTAGATATCTTCGAAGCCGTCGTTGTTGTAATCACCGACAGCGACGCCCATGCCCCAGCCGATGTCGCTCACGCCCGCTTTCTCGCCGACTTCCGTGAACTTGCCGTTGCCGTCGTTGCGATAGAGATCGCTCTTTGTCTTGCCTTTTGATTTGACGAGATCGACCGTGAGTGAGTTGACCATGTATAGATCAAGATCTCCATCGTTGTCGTAATCGAAGAGAGCGACACCGCCGCTCATCGATTCGACGATGTACTTTTTGTCGGGTGAAGCGACGTGTTTGAACGTGATGCCGGCCTGTTTGGTGATGTCAGTGAACGCGATCTTGATGGGCTGCTGGCTCAAAACGGATTTCTCACGCAGCGGCGCAACGGCGCAAAGTAAGAACATGACGAGGAAAGCTAAAGTCCTTCGTTGCGCCGTTGCGCCGTTGCGCGAGAAATTTTTCATTGGTCTTTCGATCGTGCCTTGTCTTTTAACTCTTTCGACATCTCGAGCTCTTTATCGCCCTCGGCTTTGCGTCCGGCGGCGACATATGCACGACCGAGCTGGAAATGGACATGCGCCTGATCGGGTTGCAGGCGCGCGGCAATCTCGAGGTTCTCGATGCTGCCCTTAACGTCGCCCTTCTGTAGCAACGCTTTGCCGAGCTCGTAACGCGCGTCAGCGAATTCAGGTTGCTCACGAACGATCTCCCGCATCATCTTGATGCCCCGCTCGGTTTCCTGTTGGGCCAACACGACGAAGGCTAGATGATAACGGGCCTGAAAGTCGCCCGGATTCAGCCTTAGCTCCTCCTCGAACTCGCGTGCGGCTTCCTGAAACTTTCCGGCCTTCAGGTGAATCAAGCCGGAATAGAAGTGGGCCAAACGTACTGTAGGATCGAGCGTCAGCGCAGTCTTCAACTCCGCGAGCGCTTTATCAACTTCCCCCTTCTCGTACTGCGCCTGGCTGAACAAGATGTGCAGTTGCGGGCTGTTTCCACCCACCGCAACCATCTGCTCGATGACGCGATTTGCAGCCTCGAGTTTTCCATCCTTCAGCAACGAGAGCGCGAGCGGATAGTACAACGCCGCGTCCTGCGTCTTAACAGCTACGACGTCAGTCAACAATGCTGACGCTTTCGCGTAATCGCTCATCATGAAGTAACTGAGTCCGAGTAGCTGCTTAATGGCGAGGTTCGCAGGGTCGATCTTCAGCTCTTTCTCGAGCGCGGGTATCGCTTCTTTGTACGACTCCGATTTATAGCTCGCGAGCCCGAGATTGAAGTTGAGTCCTTCCTGATTTGGATTCCATTTTGCAGCGAGGGCAAACTGCGCCGCGGCGGCGCGGAAATCCTGTCGCTCCGCACGCAACAGGCCGATGCTGTTGTGACCTGCCGCAACCACTTTCGTGTAGTAACTCTCTTCCGCTTTCAGCTTTTCTGCGTGATCCGGATCGAGATCCGGCGCGTCGGCAATCACGCCTTCGGCTTTGACTAGCTCCGATTTGCCCGACTGGTCCGGCAAGTTGCTACCGTTGAGAAAATCGCCGACCTTCTTCTCGTCGAGCTTGAATCCCTTCGACTTCAGATCCGCCGAGATCTGCAACTCCTTCTGACCTTCCTCAACCCGGCCGACCTTGATCAACGATTGTCCGAGACGGTAATGAGCGGTAGTCACCTGGTAATCATTGTGTCCGAGCGAGGGTGTGAGCGCGATCGACTTCTGCAACACCTCGACGGCTTCCTTGTGTTTGTTCGCGCCCTGGTAAGCCTGGCCGAGATGAAAATATGGATCGGGATTGTTTGGCTGCTTTGCGACTGCTTTTTCGAGCAGCGCGATCGCGGGCTCAAACTTCCGCTCCATGATGTAAAGGATGCCGAGATAGAAGTTGGCGAAATACTCTTCCGGATTAGCAGCGAGCTCGATCTTGAACTCCTCCATCGCGTCAGGCATTCGCGCCGCGCCGTCCTTATATAAGTACGTCAGTCCGAGGTAGTAATGAACACGCGGAAACTTTGGATCGAGCGCAATCGCTTTTTTGAACTCGTCGATCGACTCAGTCAGAAAACCAGTCTCGCGGTAAGCGCGCCCGATCAAAACACGCAACGCCGGACGATTACCCAGGTGGTTAGCCATTCCTTCGTAAAGTTGTCGTGCTTTGGCGACGTCTTTTTGTTTCAGGTAACAGAGACCGAGAGTGTACTCAGCGTCGTAATCTCCCGGTGATATTTTCAAGGTGTGCTGCAGCTCGCGAGCGGCTTTGTCAAACTCGCCCATCATGAAATAGCTCTTTCCGAGCATGTGATGTGCGATTGGGTTTTGTGTGTCAGTGGCCAGCACACGCTGGAGCGGCTCGATGCCTTTCGCGAATTGTCCGAGATGAAACTGAGCGATCGAGAGGTCGATCAGGGCCGCGTTCGAGTTGGGGCGCATGGCGTTGCCGGATTCGAATGCAGCAACAGAGGCTTCGTATTTACCTTGAGCGGAGTAGATCTTGCCGAGTGTTTCGTAAGCCTGGCCGAGTATGACTTTGAACTCTGCCTCGGCAGCCTCGAGATTACCCGCCTTATGCGCGGCGTTGGCGGCTTCGTAGTGTTTACGAAAGAGATCGGTTTGGAAGGCGTAGATCGAAGAGCAGCCACACAGAGGCACAAAAAGGACAAAACATAAAATCTTCGTAAAAGCCCTGAACACTTGTGGTGACTTATGTGCCTTGCGGCCAAGACAGACGAAGGCTGAGTGAAAAATCACTCAGCGCTTCGTCCTAGTTTCGAACTGTGGGGAGTATATCAGAAGGTAAATTTGATACCGAGTTGAATCTCGCGCGAGGCCTGAGTTGAATTCAGGGTTCCAAACGTGGAGTTTCGGGTATCAAGATCATAGCCGACAAAGTTGGCGTGGTTGAAGACGTTGAAGAATTCCGCACGGAACTGGAATCCATAACGCTCCTTGAACCGCCAATTCTTCGCCATCGAGAAATCGATGTTCGTGATCGGCACGCCTCGCACAGCGCCCTTGCCCAACGTTCCGAGATGGCCGGCCGCTGGTGTGGCGAAGGCCGCCGGGTTTAGGTGTCTGGTTGGATCACCCTCGAGATAAAGGGGGGCGCCGGTGTAATTTGGACGCTGTCCAACCGCGCCCGCCGTACCAAGGGTATTGGCGCCATCCGTGATGTCGACCGGAGTCGCACCGAAGTACGAGCCGATCGCATTCAACTGCCAGTCACCAAGCGCAAACTCGGCAGCCTTGCCCCAACTCTTGAACGACGGCAGCACGTAGACGATGTTGCTTACGAAAGTATGCCGTCGATCGAGGTCAGCGTCACCCTTGTCACTTGCGAAGTTGAAAGGATCGCTCGTTGTGTTAGTGAACGAGGTCAGTGCGACGTCAGAGATCGCGTGGCCCCAGGTATATGCAACCTGGAACGCCAGCTTATCGGAGAAGCGACGGTTGAGCCACAACTGCAGTGCGTGGTAACTGGAATTACCATTCGACTCGTCAGTAGTAATGTTGCCGACGTTTCTTAATAGACGGTTGTCGGCAATCAAGATGCCCTGATCCTGAACGCCAACTCCCGCAACGGGACTCGCTACACCCAACCCCGCGCGTGCGATCTGTAGTCTCGCATCGGCGCTGCTGCCATCGCACTCACTGCCGCGGCACGCCTGGTTCGGAGCAATGTCATTACGATTCACGTTGCGCCGCCAGATGTGGAGGCCGTGATTACCGATGTAAGAAGCTTCGAGGGTCGTATCTTTCAGAAGCTGGTGCGAAATCGTCAGGTTCCACTGGTAGCTCTCAGGTGGCCTGAAGTTTGGATCGACGGCAGCGAACCCTGCATTTGGATTCACGCCGGCAACGTTGGTGGCCAGTCCCGGATTGATCGTGTCGAGACTGCGGCACGTCGGGCAGTTAGCCAAAGTCGTACCGAGGCCGTTCCAACCTGAACCCGCACTGACTGTCGTGGTAAATGGTGGATTCCCTGACATGCGGAGAAGATCTTCGATGACGTTCGAGCGGCTCGTGTATCGTCCGAAACCTGCGCGAACGGCCGTCTTTCCAGTTCCCCAAACGTCCCAGGCAAGACCGACACGAGGCTGCCAGCCATTCTTCCAGGTGTTGATCGTCGATCGAGACAATCCCATCTGGACCGCTTCATCGGCAGTCACGAGACCGGTGTTGAAGTCGGTTCCGTTGTAAAGACTCGGGAAGAAGTTGGAGATGCGATTGTCTTTTTCCCAGGCTGGAGTGAACACCGAGTAACGAAGACCCGCGGTCAACGTCACGCGCGGATGAAGCTTCCACGTGTCATTAGCATAGAGCTCAAAGTCACGCCAGCGGCCTTCCGCGATTTCCGTGTTGGCGATTTCAGTGTAGTTAAGCAGCACCGCATCTTTCAGCAGGAGGTCAGCAATGCAATGCCCTGTTTGTTCACCGCATCCCTGAATCGTAGACTGCTGATTACCGCCACCCGCGCCACTGCCCGGCTCATCTTTGAAGTTGTGACTAAAAAGACCGCCAAACTTCCATTCGTGCGCTCCCTTAACGAGCGAGAAGTCGTCTTTCCAGATATAGAGATCTTCGCGATTGGCCCAAGGCGCCTGGTGCCAGATGTTCGAGTAACCGCCTGCACCCCAGAAAAGCGAAGGTACAGTGCCGCCAATCAAGCCGTCGCCCCCATGCGGGAAAACGGTCGGAATCTTGGAAGCGATTTCATCCTGCAACGCCTGCGACTCAGGCGAAGTGGTGATGATGATGTCGTTACCGGCGATCGAAAACTGGAATTCGTTGACGGCCTTCGACGTAATCGTGTTCGTTAGCTTAACCGCAAAGCTGTGGCTCGGCTGACTCCAATCAGATGCGAGCGTCGGATATGCAGAGTCGCCCCAGAAGTTGCCGGTGGCTCCAAGGTGCGTCCACTTCTCATTGATATAACGCACCATCAAATTCGTCTTGTCGTTGATCGTGATATCGCCACGAATGAGATCCTGGCGCGTGTCGATCGGCTGCAGTTGGGACGTCGCCCAATCACCTACGCCGGGGCCAGTCGGATCCGGGAAAAGCTTCACGAACGCCAACCCTGCCGGGCTGAGGCGGTTCGTCGGAATGCGATTACCTGGGAACGGATTGCCAGTAGCAGGATCGCGCGGCACGGGCCCCGTCAACGTTCCGCTGAAATCACCCGTCTTTTCTGCCGCTGTCGGCACGTGCGCTGAAAGCACCGCGCCGCGACGCTCACGCCGCCACTCCTCTGACCAGAAGAAGAACACTCGATTCTTGACGATTGGACCACTGAAGTTGCCGCCGAAGTTGTTGTAGTCCAACTGCGGCTTCGGCTGGCCGGCGCGGTTCAGGAAGAAGTTGTTGGCGTTCAGCGAATCGCTCCTGAAAAACTCGAACGCGCTGCCGTGGAAATCGTTGCTGCCGCCCTTCGTGATCAGGTTGACCACCGCGCCCTGCGCCTGGCCAAACTCTGCACTGAAGCTGTTGCGCTCGACACGAAACTCCTGAATTGAGTCGACCGACGGGAACACGAGCAACGTGCGGTTCGATCCAACGTCCATGTTGTTGACGCCGTCAACCGTCCACAGATTCGAGTTGGATTGGTTGCCGTTGACGGACATGTCGACGCCCGCGTTGAGTCCCGTTCCACGCGTCGCAAAAGCCCCCCCCGCGCCAGCCTGCGTGACTGGAGAAACACCGGGCACCATCAATGCGAGTTGCGCGTAGTTGCGGCCGTTGAGAGGCAGCTCTGTAACCTGCTTCTCCGAGATCAGACTGCTAACCTCGCCGCTGCGTAACTCGACCGGAGCCGCCTCGCTGGTGACCGTAACCGTTTCCGTTACCTGGCCCACCTGGAGATCGAGGTTCACCGTCTTGTTTTCATTAACGTGAAGCTCGACGCCCGTTGAGACTGTTTTTTTGAACCCCGACGGAGCAGCGCTGACGGTATAGATACCGGCAGGTAAGCTGGTGGCGTTGTAGAAGCCGTCTTCGGTTGCCCTGACTGTGCGTGCTGTACCGGTCTTCTCATCGGTGATCGTGACCTCCACTTTAGGCACCGAAGCGCCTTGCGGGTCTCTGACCGTGCCGGTGATGTTACCGGTTGTGCTCGACTGTGCGTGCACGCCGACAAGCAGACCAATACTCAGCAGGAGAATTGACGCCTGCACCCATGACCTGAACGACATACCACACCTCCTCAGTATTTCCTAAGTGAAATCCAAGAATTCATACAGCGCCCGCGGACCCCAGAGAGTAAATCCTAAGCTAAATTGTCTGAGTGTTACTTTGTTGCAGAGGCTAGCAAAAGTTTTTAATACTAATCCGTATCCTTGTCAAGAAATTTTTGACTTTGCTATCAGTAAAATTTAAACCTAGGGGACTTTGTTCGCAGAGCCAACAATGAAGGCGGGCTTTGGCTCGCTTCGAAAGTCATAGCCTCTCTCTCTTGGACCGAGTTCGATTACTGCGGTTTTAGACGGAAACGGACGCGAACTTACTGGCGAGGACGAGACTGAGAGCGCCCATCAAGGTAGGCTCTGGTCCGAGCGTTGACGCGATGATGCGCGTCGTTGGTAAGCCGCGGCATATCGTGGCTTCGACGCTGTGCTTGATATCTGACGAGATTACCGGCCACGCGCGGACGATCGGGCCGCCAACGATCACCGCTTCCGGGGCCAGCCCACGAATCAAGTTGGCGATGCCGATTCCGAGATAAGTCGCAGTCTCTTTCAAAGCCGTGCGCGCAGGACCTTCACTACTCAACGCCAGATCGATCAGAGCGCCAAAGTCTGTACTCGCAGCGCCGTTTCGCCCGCCTGATAAATTCTTGTAGCGCGCGAGCGCCGAGCGCTCAGAGGCAAAAGCTTCCCAACACTCACGACTACCCGAGGCGCAAGCGACTGGCGCATCACGTCCGATCGTCATGTGTCCAAACTCACCGGCCGCGCCGTTCTCTCCACGATAGACCTGTCCGTCGAAAACGATTCCCGTGCCGACGCCACCTTCAACGAGCACGAGAATAAAGTCGCGAACTGCGCGAATCTCAGGTCGTCCAAACCAGAGCTCAGCCTGCGCTGCAGCGTTCGCGTCGTTATCCATCGTTACAGGCAAGCCAGTCGCGTCGCTGATCTGACTGGCGAGTGGTAAGTCGCGCCACTGGAAAGTTGGAATGAACAATTCCTTGCCTTCGGGATCGACGAGTCCTGGCAGACTGACACCGATGCCTTCGATCGTGCCGTTATTTCGCCTGATAAACTTTTTCGCGAGCTCAATGATCTCTTTTGTTGTTTTCTCAGCGTCGGGATTAGTTTCAAACTGCTCCTGGTCCAACACACGACCGGCCAGATCGCTGGTAGCAACGACCGTGCGCGTCGTGCCGAGGTCCACGCCGATCGCAACCGCGTCGGCCGTCCGCAGCGACAAAAGGATCGGCGGGCGTCCTCCAGTCGACTCGCCGCTCACTTCCTCGATCAGACCCTCGACGCGCAATTCCTCGACGATTAGTGAAACTGTGGAGCGTTGCAGCGCTGTTTCGTGGGCAATTTCAGCGCGTGATATCGGCCCTCGCTCGCGCACGTAGTTGAGGACGATCTGACGATTGATATCACGGATCGTGTTGGAACGCGCTACGTTTGCTTTCTTTAAGTCTATTCGTCGCATACCGCAAAACCGCCGGCGCCGTGCGCCCAAGGGAAGGAAATTAGAAGGAGCGGGGCCAGAATGCAAATGGGTAAACGATAAGAATAATTAGTACATGGCAAAGAATCCGTCAACTGCTTTTGTAGTTATCCACAGATTGCGCGGATTTTATGGCATCTGTGTAATCGGTGGATGTATACTGAGCACCACTCAAAAAATCAGGAGGCTTGTTATGAATCGGTTACTGTTCGCGCCTTTCCTCCTCCTAATTTGCGCAGTCCCCGTTTTCTCTCAGGGTTCTCCTCCTGGCAGCCCGCCGCCAATTGATAAGCGAATCAACGCCGATCGCATGCGACAGCAGGACATGAGTCGTCGTGAATATGATCTCAGGAATTTCGGAACCCAGCCGAACGGCCCGAAAAATGACCAGCAACTCAAAGCGCTGATGGCGCAGACGGAAGAAGACTTCACGCGCATCCTGACTCTCCACAACGAAATTGCCCGTGCGCTTGCGTCTAAAAAAGATCTTGATTATCACTTTGTTTCCGAAGCCACGGCGGAAATCAAGAAACGCGCGAGTCGAGTGCAATCGACGCTAATGCTGCATCCCTCGACTGACGATGCGCCGATCAAAGAGCACTCAGACGCGGAGATGAAAGATTCACTCATAAAACTCTGCAAAGAGATTCGGAGCTTTGTCACTAATCCGATCATCGAGAATCCAAACACAGTCGACGCCATTCAGTTGCCACGCGCGCGCCACGACCTCGAGAGTGTTATTCAACTCAGCGGTATCATTAAGAAAGACGCTGATAAACTGATCAAGAAGGATTAGTTTTAGCCACGGATTTCACGGATGAACACGGATCTGAAAACAGTCTTTGTCTGATCCGTGTTGATCCGTGAAATCCGTGGCTAAGATTTTTCCGGTGTCGGTGTGTGGACGAAGATGATTGGTTCCTGCGCGGTGACGCCCTTTCCTTCCTGAACAACAATCGACTGGTTGGGTTTGAGGTTGCTGATCGTATCTTTCTGACCGCCGGGCCAGGTGATCTCGACCGTCAAGGTCGTTCCCTCTTCAGGCTTACCGAGACCAAACGTCAGTGGCAGCTCTGACTGCGAACAGTAGCTCGAGCCAGTGCGGACCATGCCAAAAACGCGATTGCCTTTCGAAGTCTTCACGAAAACTTTCGCGCCGATACCATCGTGATTGGCGCGCGTGCCGACAGTTCTCACGCGCAATAGATCGTTCTGATTTGCGTTGTCGTTGCGAAGCAAACGCGCTGGTCCATTGTTCGTCGTGACAAGCAGATCGAGATCGCCGTCGTTGTCGAAATCGCCGTAAGCAGCGCCGCGACCGACGATCGCGCGGTTCAGCGCGCGACCGAGTTTCGCTGTCACTTCTTCGAACTTCTTCTTGCCGCGATTGCGGAAGAGATGCGGCGGCTGCGCGTACTTCACTGTCGGCTGCACAACGCTGATGTCGTCAGAAACATGACCGTTCGCGGCGAAGATGTCGAGCAAGCCATCGAGATCGTAGTCGAAGAAGAAGCACGCGAAGGTTAACGACTGCGCTGACATTTTGCCGATTCCGGAAGCGGGCGCTTCGTTAGTGAAAAGTCCCGAGCCGTCGTTGTGATAAAGCGCAATGCTCTCGTTCGTGAAGTTTCCGATCACAACGCTTTGTTTGCCCGAGCCGTCGTAATCGGCAGCGTCGACGCCCATGCCCGCGCGCGCAGTGCCCGCCTCGCTGAAGGCGACGCCTGCGAGCACGGCGTTGTCAGTAAACGTGCCGTCGTGATTGTTTCGATAGAGTTTGTTTGGCTCGGTGTCGTTAGCGACGAAGAGATCGAGCCAGCCGTCGTCGTCGTAATCGAGCAAAGCGACGCCGAGTGTTTTACCAGCAGGATCATTCATGCCGGCTTTGGCGGTGACGTTTTCAAACGTGCCGTTGCCGCGATTGTGAAACAGCGACGCGCTCTGGCCTTTGTATGTTTGCGGCGTGCAATACGACTTGTTCTTGTTATCGAGCGTGCAATATTGATCTGTTTGCACTGACCAGTCGACGTAGTTGCCGACGAACAGATCGAGCCTTCCGTCGTTGTCGTAGTCGAACCACGCGGCGCTCGTAGAGAAACCCGGATCGCCGACGCCCGCGCGCGCACTCACATCTGCGAACTTACCGCCACCGAGATTGCGAAAGAGACGATTTGGACCAACGCCGGTGATGTAGATGTCGACGTTGCCGTCGTTGTCGTAATCGGCAACTGCGACGCCGATGCCGTACATCTCGATGCCGAGACCGGATTGTTGGGTGACGTCTGTGAAGGTGCCGTCTTTGTTGTTGTGATAGAGCGCGGGGAATGATTTGCGTTTTTTGTTCTCGGGCCAATCCATCGAGTTGACGAGGAGGATGTCTTGCCAGCCGTCGTTATCGTAGTCGAGGAAGGCGCCGCCCGCGCCGATCGTCTCGGGGAGATATTTTTTGCCGAAGGCGCCGCTGTTGTGTTTGAAGCGAATGCCTGCATCGGAGGTGACGTCGGTGAATTGTATTTCGCCAGACGGTCGTGGTGGTGTCGGGCTCGGTGACGGTGATGCGACTGCTGCGGCCGTTTCGGTGGCCGGTGCGGCGGGCGCGGCAGTCGGGGATTTCTTACACGAAGTAAATCCCAGGCAGATCAGTAGACAAAACGTAAGATGACGAAGGGTCATGGGGTTAAATTAGTTTTTCACGCAAAGACGCAAAGGACGCAAAGGGGCAAAGGCGGGTCAAAGACTCGGACGCGCATGAAGCGTTTGACCCGCCTTTGCGTCTTTGCGTCCTTTGCGTCTTTGCGTGAACTCGATCCAGATTTCGATCAGCATCGCTGTTGGTCCAACGAGGAACAGTGCGTAGAGCGGCGCGTTTACCACCTGATTCAGCCGCAACAACATCTCCACGAACGCCACGAAGAACACCACGATGCATTGCCACTTCCTCGACTTCACCGTCGTCTTCGGATCCGTGATCATGAAGAACACGAAGAGCTGGTACATCGGACCGGTGATCGGCGCGATCTCGGCTTGCACCGGATCTCCGGTAATCAAGCTCCGAAGAAACGCAAACAGAAAGAACGACGCGACGTAAGTGGCGCTGATGTGAAAACGTTTCGCGCGCCAGATGATGATCGATCCGAGCACCCAGATCACGATCAGCGGCCACTTGAAGTTGCCCCACTGCACACTCAGACTCGCCACTGTCTCCGGCGCGAGAAAGAGCAACACGCAGATACCGAAGTTTGAAGGGTTCCAGAGATGCCGGCCTTTCACACGCAGCACGTACTTCGACATGATCGAAAGCACGCTTGCCAGTGCATACGGCCAGAACGCAGGCGATCGCAAAAGAATGCCGACGCTGATGCCGCTGATATACGCGCTCGAAAGGTTGAGCCACTTGCCGTAAAAAATCCGTCCCAGCACGAGCTCAGTGACGATCGCTGCGATGATCGCGAGCGCCGTTCGTTCGTAACTCTCGAGAATGCCGTAGAAAAGATGTCCGACGAGCAGGATGAAAGTAATGAAGAGCGGCGCGATGTAGCGATTGTCGAAGCGCACGCGGCTCCTCACCGGAACCTCAAGAGGCGATGTTTTTAAGGATCGGATTGTGGAATCGCTCATGCTGATTCTTTAACTTTGTAAACCTGCCCCACCGTTGGTTTGTCGATCTTATCGATCTTCCCGGACGGCCAGCGGATCTCGGCGCGATCGATCTGCGGGTTTTTGCCGAGGCCGAAATGTAAACGCCGCTGGTTCTGCGAACAAAATCCACTGCCACCCGAAACGTGTTGCACCTGCTGGCGGCCGTCCCAAAACAACTTCACTTCCGCTCCAATCGCACTGCGATTACTCGACCCGCCTTCGAGCTCAAAATCAACCCACTTATTCTCTGGCGACACGTTGTTCTTATAAACCAACAACGGCCCGCGTTGATTCGCCACCACGACATCCAACACGCCACGATTCCAAAGATCAACTAATGCGACTGCGCGCCCATCGAACACATCACTCGCCCCAACCGCCTGCGCCACATCGACAAACTTCCCTGCCCCGTCGTTGAGCCAAACCTTCTTCTGCTGATAACCAGACAAGCTGCGACCATCCATCGCGGGCCAGTGCGCCGCATCGGAAATAATCGTCGAGTTGCCGCCGGCGATCTTCGAGAAGTCGTACCAGTAATTCAGATTGCGATCCGCCGAGACGTAACCGTTCACGAGATACAGATCGAGCGTGCCGTCGTTGTTGAGATCGCCAAACTGCGCGCCAAAACTCCAGCCGCCAATCTCAACATCCATCGCGCGCGCGAGATTGTCGTACTTGATCGCATCGCCGCCGGTCCCTTCTTGCGGCATCCAGAGATTATTTCCCTGAATCAACACGCCCTCTTCGGAGATGTTCGAAACGTAGATCGAATAACGACCCTGGTTGAGAACGTCTCCGACTGACGCGCTCATGCCGCTCTTTGGTGAGAAGCCGACGCCCGTTTCATTTCCAACTTCGCGAAACTGCTTGCCGTCGTTAAAATAGAGCTCAGAGATTCCGTAATCGTTAGCGATGAAGAGATCCTGATTGCCGGTGCCGCGCAGGTCGGCGACAGTCGCGGCGAGTGCCCAGCGGCGCGTATCGATGCCGATCTTTTGACTGATCTCTTCGAACGCTCCATCGCCGAGATTGTGGAAGAGATACTTGCGCCCGCCGTTCTTCGCATACTCAAAACTCTCCGGCATCATCCGCGTGTTCTTCAAGTGCCAGAGATCGACGTCTTCCGGATAATAGCCGCCGAGAAACAGATCCAGCCGGCCATCGCGATCGTAGTCAAACCAGACTGCCGTGTTGGCGTTTACCCACGCGGGCAATCCGGCTTTCTCAGAAGCGCGCGTAAACTTCTGACCGGCGTCGTTATGAAAAAGCTCTGGCCGTCCCCACTTGTAAAGGAAGAGATCTTCGTAGCCGTCGTTGTCGTAGTCGCCCCAAACTGATCCCATCGACACGCCCGTGCCGGATTGATTCACGTCAGCGATGCCGAGGTCCGCAGCAACATCCGTAAACGTTCCGTCGTGATTGTTTTTGAAGAGCGCGTTCTTACTTCCCTCGCCGCTGTTCGTCACATAAAGATCCGACCAACCGTCACGATTGAAATCGACCACAGACACCGCCGCGCCCATCGATGCGACTTGCGGCATGATGTGATCGAGCTGATGGTCCAGCGTCGGCGCCTCGTGTTTGAAGTTGACGCCAGACGACTTCGAAACCTCCTGCAACTGAAATCCATACCGGCTCAAAGCGGCGGTTCCAGTGAACGCATTATTCACCTGCACCTGGCGTGCGGTTAGCCGCTTCATCACCAAAGGCACTGCGATTAAACAGAAAAAGACAATGACGAGAAGAACTCTCGCCACTTTGCGACCAGTCATTTCTTACTTCTGGGCCTCAATGAATTCTGAAAAACATCCGGCGTCACGTAGCGCGTGTGATAGTTTTGCCAGTCCTCCGGATGTTGACGATAAACCACTTCATCCTCGAGCCGTGCCGGCGGAGTTGTGTACTGGTTTTTGGCGTGATACGGCAATGGCAAAACAGCTTTCGAGAAAGTTGAATTGTAGTCTCCGTCTTTAATCCAGCCATCGCCCACGATTATGTAATCGCGCACCCAGCCCGCAGGTGGAGGTGACTGCTCCGCAAACCTGAACGACATCTCATCACCGGCATTCATTATCACGTAGCGATCGTCAGGACTCAGCAAAAGCTCACGCACATCACCAAACCGCGTATAGTAGCCGATCAAATCACGCCAGATCTGTTTTGAGCTCGCGAGCCGATTATAGTCGGGAGTTTCGGGAGACGAATCATCCCTTTGGTTGATAACAGAGTATCCGCGATGATGGAGATCCGCTACCTCGGGGTTCAAGCGTGTGGTCTTTAACTGCGCTCCGGGAAGTCCAACTGCCCACTCGATCGAATCCCAATAAATCTCCAGATTCGTGCGCAAACGCAGGCGACGCGGAATTCCCGGCTTGAACACGCCAGCCAGATCGAGCAGGCATATTTTTTTACGTCCGGCGGGAAATCCGAGGTTCGGCCGCACGACTTGCCAACCGCCATGACCATCCGGAATCTCCAGACTCAGCGGCTTCGCCTGTTCCTGCTGTCCCTGGCTGATGGCGACATTAATAGAAGAGTCAGTCGGATGCATCCAGCCATTCGCGATCAACCACAGCGGTCCGCTCGTGGGCGCGTCGCCGAGATCGAGCTCAACGTAATGATCTCGCGCCACGCCCTGGTATCGCCCGCGCTCGAATGTGCCGAGATAGTTTCCGTCCAGCTTACTGACGACGCTCGTGACGTCTTGTCCTTTGTCATCAACAGCGTGCGCGATTGGATGAGGTGTTGAGACTGTCGTGACCTCGAGCTTCGCGGGTGGAATCACGAAGCGTTCGTCAACGAAGATGTCGGTTCCTTCCGGATGATCGACAACCATGAGGGCGAGTTGGTCGTAATAGTAAGTTTCCCAAAGCTCGGCGGTGATGCGGAGATCGTAAAAACCGTCGTGCGGGACGAGCTGATCACTACCGATCTTGTACCACTCTTCAGTCGCTGCGACGCTTGCGGTTCCGAGTGTGTTAATCCGTAGGCCGATCGCGGAGCTCCACGGCACGGCATCCTTGACGAATTCCATTTGCTTGCCATTCCACGCAAACAAAAATGGACACGAGCCTTTGAGACGTTGCTCGATCGTGATCTCCTGATCTGGTTTGACATCAAAGTCGGCGCGGACAGAGCCGTTGGGCCAGACGACGCGAATCACGTCGGCGCTCGTTTGTTCGCCGAGTCCGAAGTGCAACAGTGGTCCAGTGATCGGTTGCTTTTGGACCACTAGGCCGGAGCGGATCTCCATCTCACCGCCGACGCCGAACGGATTGATACGTTGATCGCCAACGGCGTTAGTGGCGCGTGGGCGAACGATCTGCCAGTGGTAGTTTTTGGAGCCATGATTGATCGCTTGAACCGGGTGACCATCGCCATCCAATCCCAGCAAGTCCAGTCGTCCGTCACCATTCACATCGGCAACATCAAGAATCCGTTCCTGCAGATTCTTTTCTCCATCGAGGTATCCGGCTTCATCTTTTAAGCGAATGCTGGAACCGCACAGCAAATCCAACGCGCCGTTGTTGTCTAGATCCGCCATGCGCAGGAGAACGCCATCGGTGATACCGGTCACCTGTGCAAGCTTCGCTGTTTCCCAACCCATTCCATGATCTTTGTCGGACAGACCTGATATTGGTCCGTGTTTTTGTGCGATCAGTAAATCCAAAACGCCATCATTATTGATGTCGCCGACCTGAATTGCCGCGACTTCAGAAAACCCTGCAGGAACAGCGCGCTCCGTGAATGCACCCTGTCTTTCGTTACTAAAAACGTGCAGATTTCTCGAGCCGTCAATCAACGCTGCGTCAGGATCACCGTCAGCATCGAGATCGCCCCATGCGAAAGCTGCAAGTCCGTTGATTCCGGAGAAGGGCTGTATTTCGACGAAGGTGCCATCGCCGTTATTTCGCAAAACTCCTGCAGCGCCTTCCTTTGATCCGAGGATTATGTCGAGATCGCCGTCAGCTTCGATATCTGCGCTCCACGCGCCTGTGTACTTGTGATTGGTCACGTTCGACGGGAGTTTTGTTTCTGCAGTCACGTCGGTGAAAGCAGATGGACTGTCCTGACGAAGTAATCGAACACCGCCGTCGCCGGCGAGCACGAGATCAGTTTTGAAGTCGTAACTGAAATCGACGGGAAGAATGCTTTGTGCTGTTGGAGGTGTGTTTGACGCGCCTCCGGGAAACGGAAGCGTCGCGCCACTTGCCAGTCTGACTTCGCGTGCTGTGGCCGTCGCGATTACAGGAGCGCCTGAGCCACTCAAAGAGATCGCTCCGATCCAATCCGTTTTATCTGTGGCTGGATTTAAAGGCTCGGGTTTGAATGTGAGGGATGAATCGGGCGCGGCTGTTTTGAAAACTGGCGCTTCCATTTTCAGAAAGTGTGTGAAAGGAGTTGCTTCTTCGCCGGGAGGTGGTTTGATCATGGCGAGGTCGCGACGATATTCCGGTAAACGCACCAGCACGTTGCGCAGGAAACTCGTGCGCGTTGCCGCTCCGGGTAAGTCGTTGTTTTTTGTGGCCGCATCGAGGGCGTTGACCTGTTGACGCACTTCTTCAGGCCAGGCGGAGGAGCGAGCTACGATTTTCGTAACGGACGATTTAACGGTTTCCGCGTCGCCGCGTTTGGCTGCGATGCGCGTCGACTCGACGAGGGCCGCGAGGTTGTCTGGTTGAACCGCAAGGATGTTTTGAATCAGCGATTGAAATTCCTGCGCGCTTTTCTCGTCACCTTGTCGTTCAACTTCCTCGGCGAGTTTGTAAGTGGCGATGAGATCTTTCTGGTCCAACTCGACCGACTTGCGCAGATCGTTTATTGCTTCCGCAGTGTTGCCGCGACTACTTTCGAGCAATCCGAGCAGGTAAAAGATGTCGCTGTTGTCAGGCGCGAGATCACGTGATTTGTTGAGTCGCTCGGCGGCGGTGTCGTAGTTTCGTTGTCGCAGTGCGAGCAGTCCCCAGTTGGCCCAGCCGGCCGGTTCGCTGGGCGCGAGCTGCGTAAACTGCTGGAGCTTTGCGTCGGCCTGGACGTCATGACCGACCTGCAGCGCTGCGAGTCCGATATAGAACGTGCGGACGATCTCGTTGTATTGCGGAGACGATTGGGTCGGGAGATTGTTGGTGGGACGGCAGGAGTTAAGCAAAACCAGCAGTAACAACGCAACTGCAAGGGGGATTGTTCTTAGGATCATAAACAGAAAGAATTAGAACAAGTAAGGAAGAGGGGCTTGCCCAAGCTGTTGCTTGCATTGGAAGAGCAGTGGCAAGCCACTCTTCCTGACTTGTTCTATTCTGAAAGACTTTGCGCCTTTGCGCCTTTGCGTGAAACTCAGCACAATGTAACACAATGCGTAAACCCCTTCTTTTAGCACTGGCGCTAACGGCTTGTTTTCTGACGACTACGGCTCATCTTCAAAACGATCAAGCGAAACGCGAAGACGCGTACCGCGCGAATAATCTCGGCGTCGCGCTACTCGAGCAGTTCAAACACAAAGAAGCCGCCGAAGCGTTCCGTCGCGCGCTGCAACTCGATCCCGGTCTCACACTCGCACGCATCAATCTCGGTATCGCGCTCTTCAATATTCCCGATTTGCCCGCCGCGCAAAAAGAGTTGCTGGCTGCCAGCGCCGCCGCGCCTTCAGCGCCACAGCCGCATTACCTGCTCGGTCTTGCTGCGAAGCTTCAGAACCGTCCTGAAGAAGCGATCGCGTCGTTTCAAAAAGTGTTGCGCGTAGATCCGAACGACGTGGGCGCGAATGTAAACATCGGCCAGCTCTACTCGCAGCAACGCAAGTATCCGGAAGCGATCGCCGCGCTGCGCCTGGCTGTTGCGGCAGAGCCTTACAACGCCACCGCGCTCTACAATCTCGGCACATCGTTGATACGCGCGGGTCAAAGGGAAGAAGGTCAAAAGGTGATCGCGCAATTTCAGGAGTTGCGACAGCGCGGTACCGGCACAACGCTCGGATCAAACTATCTCGAACAAGGCCGCTATGCTGAAGCGGTTGCGTCAACGGGTGCTGAACTCGAACTCGTTGATAAGCGAACTCCGGAAGTCGTGTTTGCCGATGCGAATGTGCTGCCCTCTGAAGAAGCAGTAAGTGAGGCGACGCTTTTTGATTACGATCTTGACGGCGATCTCGATCTCGTTGTAGTCGCGGGCACACGTCAACGGCTGTTGCGCAACGACGGTGGCAAGTTTACCGATGTGACTGAGAAGTCAGGCGCACTTTCAAAAGCATCGACTGCCGCCGGCGTCGCTGTTGTGGCAGGCGATTACGACAACGACACAAAACCTGATGTGTTCATTCTTCGCGCAGGCTCGAGCACGCTGTATCACAACGACGGTAACGGCAGCTTTTCAGACGTAACCGCGAACGCCAAAATACCGCCTGCTCTTACTGGTGGAACCACAGTCGCATTCGTCGATTTCGATCACGATGGCGATCTCGATCTATTGCTCGGCGGCGATGGCTTGATGTTGCTGCGAAACAACGGCGACGGCACGTTTGCAGATCAAACCGCAGCCGCAAAACTGACAGACAAGGTTCACGCGCGCGCGATCGTCCCCACCGACTTCGACAACCGGCGCGATATCGATCTGCTCGTCGCCTCGACGGAAAAAATCTCGCTCTGGCGCAACATGCGCGACGGGACCTTCAAGGATGTCGCAACCGACGTTGGGCTAGCAGTGAAAGGCGGGACGAACGTCGCTGCCGGTGATGTAAACAAAGACGGCTTTACTGATTTCTACTTCGCTTCACCCACAGACACCGTCGGTTATCTCGCGCTCAGCGACGGCAAGGAACGGTTTCAACTCACGCGCACAGAAGGCGGCGCCGTGGCTTCGCAGTTCATCGACTATGACAACGATGGACTGCTCGATCTCGTCTCCGTCATGCAGGATCACATCCGCGTGTTGCGAAACACCGGCGACGCCTGGGCCGACGTGAGCAGCAAGGCCACGTCAAATATAAAGGTGACGACAGGGCGTGTGTTCGTTTCCGGCGATATCGATGGCGACGGCGATACGGACATCATCTTTGGTGATCTGAAAGTCGCACGCAACGACGGTGGCAACACGAATCGCTCGCTGCGCGTCGCGCTTACCGGGCGCGTCAGTAATCGCAGTGGAGTCGGGACGAAGATCGAGGTACGCGCCGGAAGTCTCGCGCAGAAACTCGAAACGTATTCCTCGTCTCCTGCTCCTGCGCCCGCTGATGTTGTTTTCGGACTTGGCAAGCGAACCGTAGTCGATGCGGTGCGAGTGTTGTGGCCTGCGGGGATTGTTCAGGCTGAAACGGAGCTGGGAAACAATAAATCGATTTCGCTGACCGAATTGGATCGCAAGCCGTCTTCGTGTCCTTATCTATACGCATGGAATGGTGAGCGCTTTGAGTTCGTTACGGATTTCATGGGCGGCGGCGAAATGGGCCACCTCGACGCGCCCGGCGTTTTCAACATGCCCGATCCGACGGAGTACGTTCGTATTCCTCAGCTACGCGAACGTAACGGACTATTCGAGCTACGCGTGACGAACGAGCTCGAGGAGGCGTTGTTCGTAGACAAGTTTCAGTTGATTTCGGTCGCGCATCCGGAAGGCGTTGGGGTTTATCCGAACGAGGGACTAACCGAACCGCCGCAGCCTTTCAAGCTCTACTCGACACGCGATGCGCGTCCGCCCGTCGCGGCAGTTGATGAGCACGGACACGATGTGTTGCCGCGGATTGCGCATCTCGATCGCCAGTATCCTGATGATTTCAAGCTGCAGAAGATAAGGGGCTACGCAGACGAGCACGAGCTGACGTTGAAGCTCGATGCGGCGCCGTCAGCACGCGTGAAGTTGTTGTTCACAGGCTGGACTGATTATGCGTGGTCCAGCGATAACCTCGCGGCGTCGCAGAGTGGAAAGAGCCTGCAACTGCCGGCGCTTCAGGTAAAAGATAAACAGGGACGCTGGCGCACGGTTGTTGAGAACGTCGGGATTCCGGTTGGACGCCCGCAAACTGTCGTCGTCGATCTCACTGGAAAATTTTTGAGTGCGAGTCGTGAGGTGCGCATCGTGACGAACATGCGCATCTACTGGGATCAGATTCTGGTCGATACGTCAGGTGGGAATTCTCCGTTGCAAGTCACACGGCTCGATCCGTCTGTTGCAGATCTTCGTTGGCGTGGGTTCTCGCTCGAACACTCGCCCGACGGACGACAACCGCTCACTTACGACTACAAACAGGTGTCGTTTACATCGCCTTGGAAAGTGATGACTGGACGATACACACGCGAGGGCGACGTGCGTGAGTTGTTGCGCGCGTCGGATGACATGTTTGTGATCTCGAGGCCGGGTGATGAGCTCGTTTTGTCGTTTGCTGCGAACAAGCTGCCGCCGCTGCCAAACGGATGGACGCGGACGTTCCTGTTGTATGCGGATGGGTTTAGTAAGGAGATGGATATTAATTCGGCGAGTCCCGATCAGGTTGGGCCACTGCCGTTTCATGGGATGAGCCGTTATCCGTACTCCTGGCCTGAGAAGTATCCGTTGACTATCGAGAGGCAGAGGTATTTAGAGAAATACAACACGCGGATTGTTACGTCCCCTGTAGACAGGATTGCAGGATTATCAGGATTAGCAAGATGAGCCACATTAGATATTCGGTTGCAGCGTGCCAGACAGATTTCGCGAATCCACTCGAGCGACGCTCGATGCGCGCGAACACGGATCGCATGCTCTCGATGATCGATTCAGCGGTCGCGGGCGCAGCGCCGTTCCTTCCGGTTCGTTTAGTCGTTTTCCCTGAGTTCGCGCACTCCGCGCCCGTCTTCGAAACCGCGGCGGAATTACTCGACAAGCTGGCGGTCCAAATCCCGAACGAGCACACCGAGCGGCTGCAACAGAAAGCGAAAGAACACGACATCTACATCCAGAGCGGCTCGATGCTCGAAGTCGATCCGAAATGGCCCGGTCACGTCTTCAACACGACGTGTCTCATCGGTCCAGCAGGTGTGCTTTACAAGTATCGAAAAGTGAACACGTGGATTCCCTACGAGGTTCACACGAGCCCACACGATCTCCCCGATTACGACGAGCCGCTCTTCCCTGTCGCTGACACGCCGATCGGAAAACTCGGCTGTGCGATCTGTTACGACTGGCTGTTTCCCGAAGCAATGCGACAGCTAACCGCAAACGGCGCTGAGGTGTTGCTGCGCGTCTCGGCCTACATGGATCCGTGGGGCGCCACCGAGCCGATGTCGTGGTGGACAATCGTCAACCGCTGCCGCGCACTCGAGAACACTGCTTACGTCGTCGCTGCAAACCAGGGCGCGAGTTTGAAACACTATCCGCCCTACTCGTGGCCTGGCGGCAGTCAAATCGTCGACTTCGACGGCCGCATGTTAGCCGAGGCTTCACCGGGACCAGGGGAGCGTATCGTCGTCGCGCCGATCGACATCTCAGCACTACGTCACGAACGCGACGCACGGCGCGGCCACCACATGCTCGCCCACCTGCGCACCGAAGCTTACCCGGTCTATCAACGACACCAGTATCCACCAGAACAAAACGTGCCACTGAGTTACGAAAACAACAACCGTTTAATCGATGAATCTAAGAAACAGCTGTAGCCACAAAAACTTCCTTTATGCGCTTTTTGTGCCTTTTTGTGGCTAAACTTTAAGAAAGATTTTGCGGTTGTAGAGGATCCACATTAGTCCCAGACAAACCAACACGAAACAGATCGCAAACGCTAGCGAAGCATTGAGCGGCGACGCCCACGACGCAAACACGTGATCGTAAATCCACCCGCCGAGCGGTGCTCCTCCCACTTTGATCACGCCCAACAACATCGCAATCACATCCGCCACGACGTAAAGCGCAATCGCATTCAGACCAAACACTTCAAACGGCTTGGCCCAGCGTCGATAGCCCTGAATATCGATCAGCCAGTAACAGATGGATAGAAACTGCAACGCCAAACCACCCGTAAACAGCACGTACGAGCTGGTCCACAACGCTTTATTGATCGGAAAGAACGCATTCCACGCCCACCCAATTGCCACACAGACCGCACCCACGACAAACATTCCCGCCGCTTTCTCGTATCGCGTCCTTTCAGTGCGCAACCACGTTCCGGTCAACACGCCGATCAGCGCCGTCGAGATTGCCGGAATCGTGCTCAATAATCCTTCCGGATCGTATACGCGCGCCTGTGCCCACACATGTTTCCCAAACACCACGCGATCGATATACGACGGCAAGCTACCTTCCTTCGTGAGATCGCCCGCGGCAAAACCAGGAGCCGGCACGAGTCTCACGAGCAGCCAGTAAAAAATCAGCAGCCCGATCGCGATCGCGATCTGTGTTCTGAATTTCGTGTTGAGAAAAATGATCGATGCGAAGAAATAACAGACGGCGAGACGCTGCAAAACACCGGGAATGCGATATTCAGCAAGTCCGAAGTATGGAAGACCGTTTAGAAAAAGACCGATCGCAAAGATGATCAGCGTGCGTCTGACGATCTTGAGATAAAGATCGCGTTTGCTGCCACCACTCTCGATCCGCCGCGCAAACGCGAGCGGGATCGCGACGCCGATGATGAACACGAAGAACGGGAAGACGAGATCCGTGGGCGTCCAACCGCTCCATTGTGCATGTTCGAGCGGCCAGTAAATGTGTTCCCACGAGCCGGGATTGTTGACCAGGACCATCCCGGCGATCGTGATACCGCGAAAAACGTCGAGTGAAACGAGGCGCTGCGTATCAGTTGTCATGGGCGGCCATTTAACCACGGATTACGCGGATAATAAATCGATTTAAATCCGGGTCATCCGTGGTTAACTCTCGTCTTTAGATATTCTTCGACCATGAGCGGCGTGATGTCCGACGACATGAATGCTATGTAGTTATCAGGACGCAGGAACACGCTGAAGTCGTCCTCTCTCTCGAAGATCTCCTTCACACGATCCGTGATCGGTATCACGTGACAGTCAACAAGATCTGCGAGCTCACTCGCAAACTCCTCGCACGCTCCACTGCGATCGCTATTCGAAAACAACAGCACGTGAAACTTCGGCTCCTTCAGTTTGTCGAAGATGCTTTGCCCGTCGACGACAAAATACGGCAGTCGATCGCCGGCTTTCACGTCGTCTGATTCGTCATCCGTATGCTCGCTTAACTTGCCCTTGCGATAGTTGATCCCGATCTGCGAGATCAGCGGGAACATACGCTTACTCACGGATTCAAGACTCGACACGAACCCCGCGACGGGGGGAAAGATCGTCGTGCGAATAAAACTCATCAGCCAGTTTGATCCAGCGGCGAACTCAAACATGCGATCGGTCGACTCGAGCAGTCGTTGCGCATTTGCGACTCGCTCTTCGTTGTATGTGTCCAACAACTCCAGCCCAGCCTGTCCTTTGACGACGAGCGCGAGTTTCCACGCGAGGTTGTAAGCATCCTGGATTCCCGTGTTCATGCCTTGCGCGCCCGCCGGACTATGAATGTGCGCCGAATCGCCGGCGAGAAAACAACGGCCTTCTGAAAACTTGTTCACGCGTCGCGAATGGACCTTGTAAAGCGAGAACCAGCGCACATCTGAAAGCTCGAGGTTCAACTTTGCCTGCTCTTTGATCTCGCGTTCGATCTCCTCGTACAGCACTTCGCCCTGCTCTTCATTCTTGCTTTCGGGAAAAGTGCCGACGACGCGATAACGATCCTCGCCCGGCATCGGAAAGAACGCGACGAACACGTCTTTCGCAAGACAAACGTGCAACGCGTCGTGCGGGAAGTCCCAATCGACACGTGCATCGGCGACGTAAAAGAGTCGCTCCCAGGTGCTGCCGGCAAACGTGAGTCCTAGACCGTGCCTGACAGGGCTGCTCGCACCGTCACAACCAACGAGAAACTTTCCGCGGATTGTCTGTGACTCACCGGAAGGTAATTTGACTTGAGCGGTCACGCCGGTTGCGTCCTGAGAAAAGTTTTCGAGCTCGGTGTTCCAACTCACGTCGCGCCCGTGACCGCGAACAAAGTCGTAGAGCAGTTCCTCGTTCCTGCTCTGTTCGAACATCAGCATGTACGGATACTGGCTCAGGTCTTTGCCGAAGTTTCCGAGATTCATTTCACCGCGAACCTCGCCGCCTTCTATCAACCGCACGCGAGTGGCGATCGTTCCCTTCTCGATCGCGGGCTGCGCGAGGCCGATCTGATCGTAAATCTCGAGCGTGCGCGCCTGAACGCCGATCGCTTTCGAATAGGGCGTGACCGTGGCGTTCTTCTCGATGACGACAAAATCAATTCCATACCTGATGCACTGGCACGCGAGCGAAAGCCCCGTCGGGCCGGCGCCGATGATGATTACGTCTGTATTCATAGTGTTCATAATTCATAGCCCTCATCAAATGTCACCTACAAAATACGTCCTCATGGTGACGCTCGTGAAATGGGAGAAGGTGGAACACACACCTGAAGCCGCGCACGGATCAGACGTCGCTTGATAATTAGAGCCACTAAGAAGCACAAAAGGACACATAGTTTTCGCTATGTGTCTTTTGTACTTTTTTGCGGCTTAACAGATTTTCGTCTTGCGGCGCGCTCGAATTCGGTGATCGCGTGCGCCTCGGCGAGTAGCCTACTGCGAAAAGAGTTGAGCACGCTCAGCAGCAAGTCGAGCTTTTTCAAACTCTCACGTCGAGCACGCATGGTGCCGAGAAAGAACTCGAGCTGGATTCGTCGACGACAATCAGCAATCGTCAACATGTAATGGCCAAACTTGTACTCACCACCGCGGCTCGATTCGACTTCCGCGAGAATGTAAGAAGTGTGACCGGTTGAAACTGATGCGAGAAATACACGTTTGCGAAAAAATTGATATTTCATGTGAGTGTCGTGTTGCAAATTTTGGAGGCACGCGTATAATACGAGCCCTCTGCCTCCTTGTCAACGATATTGGTGAAATGTCGTCCTCATAAAGGATGAGAAAAGAGGAATGCAAATGGACTTGCTCGCTCACATCGCAGCAACGATCAGAGATCTGCGTCTTAACTACAACAGTGGTGAAGGACTCTCACAGGAAGCACTCGCAAAGCAGTTGAAAGTTGCCGCCAACACTGTCTCCAGGTGGGAAACAGGAACTTACTGTCCGAGTTTCACAGACGCCCAACGAATCGCACGTTTTTTCGGAGTGTCGATAACGGCTTTCATTCCATCAGAGCTGATTGACGAAGAAGACGAAAACCTCAAGGCGCTTCTGCGTACTGCACGCCAACTTCATCCAGCCGATCTGGAAGAGTTGCGAAAGTATGCGGAGTTTCGCAGGGCTCGAGCCATCTACGAGGGTAAGACTCGACCGAAAGCTGGTCGAAAAGGGGGAAAACATAAGTGAATACTCAACAATATTACGAAGACCTCAAACTACTTGCGCGACAAGTGCGCGCCGAACACGGCTTGACTTCACCACGCGTGCTGGCCAGCGATCTCAGGAGAATCTACGCACACTACGGAATCGAAGTTGACGAATGGCCTTATAGATTCAGACATCTGCGCGGCGCATTTATCAACGACGATCTCGGGGCCACGGTGATGCTGGCGAAGGGACTGCCGCAGGATCCGATGGTCTTCACAATGGCCCACGAGCTGAAACATTATTTTCGCGATCGAGATCTCGGTATCTCGTATTGCGATCAGTCAAACTTGAATAAGAGTCTGGAAATCGGCGCGGAGATTTTCGCGGCAGAATTACTCTTTCCCGACCGCGATTTCATTTCTCACATGAGCGCCATGCGCATCAGGCGGGATCAGTGTCTACCGAAGACACTCATAGAGTTGAAACGAAAAACCGGAACGACGCTTAGTTATGCGGGTCTGGCAATTAAGGCGGAGAGACTCGGCTATGCGCCGTCACATTCGTTAACAACGATCAAGACGTGGCGACGTCTCGAGGCTTTGTATAGTCCGCCAGTGAGAAGACAGGAACTACGACGGTTCCAGATTTAACGATTTCTCTGCGTAACCTCTGCGTCCTCTGCGTCTCTGTGGTTAGTTCCACCGCAGAGACACAGAGAACGCAGAGGTACGTGCAGAGAAAATATCCTTTAACGAGGACCATATCGCGCTGGCGGCGCGTTGTCTTTGGTTGCGAGCGGACGGAAGATCGGAGTCACCTGGCCGCGCAGTCTTGCTTCTTTGAAAGGTACGGGAATGTCTGCCGGCCATCCTGACTCACGGTGAGAAATCAAGCGGAGTGTGTCACCGCGCCGTTGCGCATGGCAGCAGAAAAACCTGTTTTTGTACTCGATCAGGTAAACCGGACGCTCGGCTTCCGAAAATGTACCGTCGGAAATCGTTCGGACCCTTTGGTCCAACTGTAGCAAACTGCCTGGCGGGAGTAAGGGCCACATCATTCCGTCCGCTTTTCCGATCAGTACCAGCGGTCCGCGGTTCCAATCGACGTCGAGCATCAATAGCAACGGCACCTCGCGCCACATCATCAGCAACCGGTAGGTAGCGCTCTCCGGATTCTGCAAAATCGCCGTGAGCTCGCGCTTGTCCATCTCTCGCTTGTCCACAGTTGACTCCTACCACATTTCGAATAGTGGTTCAATAAAGATTGACTCCTTGAAGCTCGAATAAATACGCGAAGGCGTTGGCTAATTCGAGCCCAGGGTTCGAGGAACGAGAACCCTAGGTTAATTAAAAATCCTATTCTAACCCTGAAAGGGTTACACGGTTGGCGAACCCCTTTCAGGGTTAAGAACCTTTTTGATGTGGTGGTCCCAGGGTTCAAGGAACGAGAACCCTGGGTTAATTAAAAATCTTATTTCTAACCCTGAAAGGGTTACACGGTTGGCGAACTCCTTTCAGGGTTAACAACCTTTTTGATGTGGTGGTCCCAGGGTTCGAGGAACGAGAACCCTGGGTTAATTAAAAATCCTATTCTAACCCTGTAAGGGTTACACGGTTGGCGAACCCCTTTCAGGGTTAAGAACCTTTTGATGTGGTGGTCCCAGGGTTCTCGTTCCTCGAACCCTGGGCTGCAATTAGCCAACGCCTTCGGCGTAAATACAAATTCAACAGCAGTACTTCAGCGTAAATACAAATCTAAATCAAAGCAAAACCAAAGCAAAAATAATTGACATACCGTGCGGGCGGTTGTAGCATCCGCCGCAACTAGAACAGCACTGCCATAACTGTCACAGGTAATTGTGAGGCGTGGCTTCGTTAGGCAGTCCTGGTCCCCCCCCCACCGACTTTCTACTTTTATTTGAACTCGCGGTGCGGCGCGCAATCTAAAAGAACGATCTGGAGGCGAGAAATATTGAAGCTTCGGCGATGATAAGGCACTGAGTTTTCTCACCCTTGGGGCTATTGAATCGCCAGGTTTATCTCAACGTTAATCCGACCTAAGCACGCTCTTCTCTCTGTTGAGCGCGACACGGACCCTTACGCCTTCCGATCGGTTTATACCCTTATTTTTCTTGAGTTTAGAGGAAATATTCTTTCAGATCGGCCTCATGAAAACACACATAATGACAGAAATCTGAAAGCCCAGAGACCCAGATGCTGGACCAGCGCCGAGTGGCTGCACAACCAGAAGAGAACCGCGAACAGTTGTTCACTGAGCGCTACGCAAATCTCCGTCGCTGGGCCGTACACCTGACGCACCAGGAGTCAGCGGCTGACGATCTTGTGCAGGATGCATTTGTCCAATGGATGTTAAGCCGGACCAAACTCGAAGAGATTGAAAACATTGATGGATATCTACGAACTATGTTGCGCAACATGCACTTCTCACGGATGAGTCGAGCGGCGCAACGCCTGCAGGAAACGACGCTCTCAATTGCCGACTACGACTCCGGCCTGCTTGGCTGGACGGCAATTGAACCTCCGCGTCGCCTGCAGGCGTCGGAGGACTTGCATCAGATCTGTGCCTATGCGTGTTTCAGAAAGGAATCGTCGAAGGCCGGCAGCGTCCTTATTCTCAGGTTCTTTCATAACTACTTCCCAACCGAGATTGCGAGTGTTCTGAACAGCTCACGTAACTGCGTCGACCAGTGGCAACGACTGGCGCGTCGTGAAGTGAAGTTGTTTATGAACAAGCCGGGCGGTCTGCGCTTTGTGAATGGCGAGACGCCGGCACGACATACGGTCAGGTATCTCAGATCGGATTTTGATCTGATGCTCAACTTGCGCCACTTGATTTTCAGCTCGTGTCGTGGCGACTGCTTATCCGAAAACGAGTTGCATGAAGTGTACGCGGGCGGTAATGAGGAGGCGCTTACGACTGCGAAGCTCGCACATCTTGTGAGTTGTGCGAAGTGTCTGGATGCCGTGAACGAATTGCTGGGATTACCTCTATTAGAAGAGCGGCATCGCAGCGACGCGACCGAGCGCCAGGAACCACCGAGCGATGCGAATGGCGGTGCGTCAGGTGGTGGTCCAACTGAGCTGGGGAGAAAATTGGCGCGCCGGTTACGCGAGACGCACGAACATAAGCCGCAGGAGCTGCGCATCGCTGTCAACGGTCTGCTCGTAGGCTCGCTAAAAGTCAGCTCAGACCTGAGCGAGCTCGATCTGAACCTCGCGCCTGAAGAGCCGATCGAGTTTGTAGAGATTCTCAGCGAGCAGGGGATCCAACTGCTCTTTTTCAGTGTCAATGCCGGTGGTCCAGGGTATGAACAATGGGCGCGGATAGAATTAAGCGAAGGCCGGTTACTCGAGGCTTCTTACGAGGATCAAAGTGGCCCGAGCCTTCACGTTCGTTATAACGATCCGGCTGCGAATGAGGCTCCAGCCCCTGCGAAAATGCCGGAAACAAACGCTTTGTCCTCACCCCTTACTGTTGTTCCTAATCTCGACGTGTTGCGTCAGCCGAACGTGGGAGCTCAGCGCGGTTTGCGCGCGCGGGTTAGCCGGCTCGTTGGCACGTTGAGACGTGTGATCCGGCGCTCACCGACTAACAGAACCGAGCGCGGTAGCGCCGGATCAATCTTCGCTGACTCACTGGCTTTATCACGCCGAAGCCACTCGCCCGCCTTCATTGCGCTCGCGTGCGTCGTAGTTGTCGCCGCGTTCCTTTACTTCAAAGCGAGCTTGTCACGCGAGTTGAATGCAACGGTTGTGCTGGAAAGAGCGATGCTCGCGGAACAGGCTACACAGCAGACGCCCGATCGCGTCAGTCATCGCTTGATCAATCTCGAGGAGCGTCGTAGCACTGAAGGTGCGATCGTCGCGCGCCGGATCGAGCTCTGGCAACATCATGCGAATGGTAGCAGCGCGCGCAGGCTCTACGACGATGGTAATCATCTGATCGCCGGTGCCTGGCAAAAGATTGATGGCTCTCGCAGCGTCTTTCATCACGGATCCAAACTACGAGCTGAGTCGCCGCCTGTATCTTCGAGCGATCTACTGCTCAACCTCGAAGACATCTGGCAACTCGAGCCTTCGGCACAATCGTTCAGATCGTTGATTGCTGAACGCGCGGTGGTTGAAGTTGAGGAACGATCCACAACTTATGTGTTGAGTTCCGAGCAGCCGCGCGCTGTGGGCGCGAGTCGTCTTTTGAAAGCCACGCTCACGCTGAACAAGTCTGACCTGCACGCAATCGAGCAGACGCTGCTCGTGCAAAGAGGCAATGAATTACGCGAATACCGGTTCGTTGAGGCGAGCTCTGAATTGGTGCCAGTGACGGCAGTGACTCCGAACGTTTTCGAGATCGAACCGGAACTGATCGGAGGGCTGGCGGAACCTGGCAGGCCCGTGAACTTCGCCTACCGCGTCCCTTCTTCGCCCAGTGCGTCGGCGCCACCCGCAGCTTCCGCAGAGCTGGAAGTCGACGTTGCATACTTGCTCAATGCGGCCAAGGCCGACCGCAGTGAGCAAGTCACCCTCACACGCAGCGTCGGTGGGTCGCTGCGTGTTGAGGGAATTGTGGAGAGCGTTGACCGGAAGCAGGAGTTTCTAAGGGCACTCGCGCCGGTGAGTAACAATCCGGCAGTGAAGATCGAGATCCGCACGGTGGCTGAGGCGGTGCAGCCGCCGGTCGCGCGTAGTCCGGTATCGATTCAGGAAACAGAAGAGACTGCTAACAGTGTGGCCGCGGACGATGAGCTGCGCGCGTATTTTGAGAAACATGCGCCGGCTGGTCCAACCGATGATGCGGTTCGCAAATACTCCTCACGCGTAGTGAAACGCGCGTATGACGCGATGTTTCAGGCGATCGAATTGAAACGTCTCGTGAATCGTTTTGCGAATGTTGACATGCAGACAGTGGCTCCGGGTGCACGCGAGAAGTGGCTCGACATGCTGCACGAGCACGCCACCACGTTCTCACGAGAAACAGCGGCGTTGCGACAGGAAGTTCAACCAGTGTTCTTTCCAAGCGCGTCTGCGCCGCCCAGTGAAGGCGGCGTGATTAACAGTGATGCTGAATTAGCGCGCGCGATCGAGCGACTTCACAAGCTCGCGCTCTCGAACAACGAAGCGGTGCGCGCGGCATTCACGACGTCTTCACATAGCTCAGCAGTCGTAGTTAGGTCGGCGGCGTTCTGGCAGGCATTGTTCAAAGCCGAAGAGTTAGCGAAAAAGATTCAGAACTACCAGGTCGGGTAGTGCTGTAGTTTCGGATTTCTCTGTGCAATCTCTGTGTTCTCTGTGCCTCTGTGGTTAAAGAGCATTCCACCACAGAGACACAGAGAACACAGAGGCTGCACAGAGAAGAACTCAAATTTAATAACTCCCAAGGAGAAAAACTCTCATGCCCAGATTGAGGGACGTGTATTCGTGTGTCGTCTGTCCTCTACTCAACACTTCGTTGTTGACGCTGCTGCTTTCATTGACCTTTATCAATAGCGTTCAGGCGCAGGGCGCCACTGCGACGCTTAGTGGTGTGGTAACTGATCAGACCGGGGCCGTCATACCCGGCGCGAACATCGCCGTGATCAGCATTGCACAGGGCTTCCAGCGAACCACGGCCACCAACGATGAAGGCATCTTTGTCGTGCCGCTCCTGCCGCCGGGCAACTACACCGTGAAAGCCGAGCACGAGGGTTTTACTCCCGCCGAATTCCGAGACGTCGTCCTCAACGTAAACGACCAGCGCACGATAAAGATCTCTCTGAAGGTCGGCAACGTCGCGAGCCAAAATGTCGATGTTCTGGACAGCCCGGCACTAATAGATGAATCCCCGGCGGTCGGGACGACGGTCGATCGTCAATTCGTCAGCAACCTCCCGCTGAACGGGCGCAGCTTTCAGTCGCTGATCGCATTGAGCCCGGGCGTAGTCGTCACCACTGCGTCCAGCCTTAACCGCGGCCAATTTAGTGTGAACGGTCAACGCGCGAATGCCAACTACTTCACCGTCGACGGCGTGAGCGCAAACATCGGCGCCAATTCTTCGGACGGAATTTCGCAGGAGTTTGCCGGCTCGGTGCCCGGCCTCAATACGTTCGGAGGAACGAATAGTCTCGTCTCTGTCGACGCCCTGGAAGAGTTCAAGATTCAGACGTCGACCTTTGCTCCTGAGTTTGGACGCTCGCCTGGCGGTCAGGTGCAAATATTGACGCGCTCCGGAACAAACGACTTTCATGGAACATTCTTCGAATACTTCCGCAATGATGCTCTCGACGCCAAAGACTGGTTTGTCAACGCGAATCGCCTGGCGAAGCCGGCCCTTCGTCAGAACGACTTTGGTTTCGTACTCGGTGGTCCAGTGCTCTTGCCTCGCTTCGGCGAAGGTGGACCATTGGCGGGCTACAACGGTCGCAATAAAACATTCTTCTTCTTTTCATACGAGGGACTTCGTTTACGACAGCCGCAAACCGAGAACCGGGTTATCCTCGCGACTCGCGTCAGACAAGCTGCGCCCCTCACCTTGCAACCTGTTCTGAATGCGCTTCCCTTACCAACGGGCCCGGAAATCGGAACCACCGGCCAGTCGCCTTACGCGGCAAGTTTTTCAAATCCCTCAACCTTGAATGCGACAAGCTTTCGTGTGGATCACAAGTTTGGAGATCGGGTGACAGTCTTTGGCAGGTATGATCACGCGCCTTCGGAAACCGTCACGCGCACCCTGAGTACCTTGAGCACCTCCGCCCTCAAGACCCAAACGCTCACGCTCGGTCTGACGCACGTCCTTTCAGCGCAGGCGAACAACGAAATGCGATTCAACTTCAGTCAGGTGCAGGGGCAAAGTTTATCGAATCTCGATAGCTTCAATGGCGCGGTTCCATTCGCGAAGTCACTACTGATTCCCGCGTCTGCTTTGGACCAGCGATCCTTGGTGAGCGTCACGATGGGAGTAATGGGAAGTCTAACAGTCGGCACCAGCAACAATAATTTTCAGAGGCAGTTCAACGTTATTGATAACTACTCGTCCCAGTTTGGAAACCACCAGTTCAAAACAGGTGTTGATTACCGGCGGCTCACACCCATCTACAATCCAAGGGACTATAGCCAGACCGCGATCTTCAGCAACACAGCAGCGATCACCTCAGGTCGTGCCTCGACGTCGGCTACTTTTGCTATCAAAAGCTCCCGGCCTATCTTCAATAACCTTTCACTTTATGGACAGGATACCTGGCGTGCTACGACTTCGATGACTCTCACGTATGGTTTGCGCTGGGACGTTAATCCGCCACCGTCTGAGGCCAACGGCAATCTTCCGTTTGCGATCACCGGCGTGAACAGCCGCGCGACGATAGCTCTGGCTCCGCGCGGTGAGCCACTGTACGACACGACTTACAACAATTTCGCACCACGCGTCGGGCTCGCGATCCACCCGTTCCAACACGGCGGCGCTGAAGTGACGATTCGCGGCGGCTTTGGAGTTTTTTACGACCTCGGAAACGGTCAAACCGGCGAGGCATTCACACGCTATCCATTTGCCACGAGGATTGTCGGCACACCGAATCTTGTTTACCCGTTGTCGCCCGCACAAGCAGCGTTGCCAACCTTTAATCCCCCGCCGCCATTCACCATCAACGGCTTCGATCCGGAGTTGAAACTGCCTTACACGATGCAGTGGAACACGGCCGTCGACTACCTCCTGGGCCAAAACCAGGTGTTCTCGGCGACTTACGTTGGCGCTGCCGGACGGCGATTGCTGCGGACTCAGATCATGAGCAATCCCAACCCTACCTTCACCAGCGTGACGTACACGAATAACGGCGCCACTTCTGATTATCATGCGATGCAGTTGCAGTTTGAGCGACGACTCTCGCGTGGCTTGCAAGCGATTGCTTCTTACACGTGGGCCCATGCAATCGATGAAACCTCAGACGAGCAGATTTCGACTCAGGGCATTAACAATGTCGTGCGCGGAAACGCGGATTTCGATATCCGTCACAACTTCTCCGCCGCTGTCACTTATGAATTGCCCACTCCAAAAGCGAATGCATTCACGAAAGCAGTGTTCGGCCATTGGGCCACCGATGTAATCGTACGAGAGCAATCAGCGGCGCCGTTTAGCATCAGCTCCGGGATCGAAATTGACGAGCTGGGAAGATCGGTGCAACGACGCGTGAATGTCACTCCCGGCATACCGATCTATATCGACGATCCCCTCGCGCCCGGCGGTAAGAGATTGAACAACTCACTCGATCCGGCGCGCCCCGGTTGTCGCGGTCCTTTTTGTCCTGCGGCCACAGGAACGCAGGGAAATCTCGGACGGAATGCCTTGCGCGGCTTCGCGCTGAATCAAGTCGATTTTGCGATGCGCCGACAATTCAATTTCACGGAGAATGTGCATCTCCAGTTACGAGCTGAGGCCTTTAATCTTTTCAACCATCCAAACTTTGGTCTGCCTGAAAACAGCTTGACGAGCGCGCAGTTTGGTCGAACAACGCGAACACTCGCGACAGGGCTGAGCACTCAGGGGTTCGGGCTCAGTCCGCTGTTTCAGGTTGGTGGTCCAAGATCGGTTCAATTCGCACTCAGACTCGGTTTCTAAAACTCGGAGCACACAACGATGAAAGCCCCGGCGCTCTTTAGTCTTCTATTCGTCTCAGTCATTACTCTGAGCGCTCAGAGTGCGCTCCCACCTTTACCCGTGGAAACCGCGAGTCTGGCGAAGTCGTTTGCCCCCGTAGAGTTTGATATTTCTCCGGATGGTGCCTGGGTCGCCTACACGCTCATTGATCCTCGACGCCGGAAAATACAGGGCCTTCCGAGCGATCAGTGGAAATTTTTCACCTGCACCGACGCGCCATACACGCTCGCCAACACCGATCTTCTTATCAGCAACATAAAAACCGGACAAACGGTCAACATCAATTCCGGGCAAGGCGCAAATTGGGGGCCGAGCTGGTCGCCCGACGGTAAATCGCTGGCTTTCTATTCCGATCGATCGGGTAAAACTCATGTATGGATATGGGAACGATCAACCGGAAAATTGAGAGCACTCTTGAGCGGGTTCGTACACGTGCGTCTGCAGTTTGAAAAGATCTTCTGGACGCGCGATGGCCGGCAAGTCCTGACGAAAATTGCCGGCACTCTTGATGATTGTTTCGACGGCACGAGGAAAAGAGAACCGTTCGACCCGGCCGCCAGATCGATCTACACAGCGGAGAGTCCCGCGCTAAAGCTTCCGCCGTACACCGATTCGTTTCGCGGAGACCTTGCCTTATTGGATACACACACAGGCAACGCCAAAAGAATCGTCCGGCAGGAGAAGATCGTTGCTTATTCACTCTCACCTTCGGGCGATCGAGTCGTATATGTATCGCCCACACGGTTACTGCCGAACAATTCATTCCTCTTACTTACAACCTGTCAGTAGTCTCGTTGTCGAATGGACAAACTGAACGCGTTGCTGACTTCTCTCCGGGTGTACCTTCGCTGCCGGCATCGTGGTCACCGGACGGGGAGACTGTGGCGTATATCTCTGACGGCGAGTGTTTCATATGGTCGCGTGGCGAACAGCCGCGCAAGATTTCTTCGACTGCGCGCGTGAGGTTTATTCAAACGCCGCTCTGGGATAAACAAGGACAGGCCATTTACGCAATCGCTGAGAACAAGATTTGGCGCATCGCAACGACTGACGCCAAAGCGACTGCTATTACCACGACCTGGAACCGTCAAATCAGAAGCATCGTCTCGCGCCATGACGGACAACAAATATGGTCTCCCGATGGCGAATCAATTTATGTCAACACCAGTAACGCGCTAACAAAACAAGAAGGGTTTTACCAAATCGATTCACGCACTGGTGAATTTAGTAAAGCATTCGAAGCTGACATAAGCATCAACTCCTTCCTGAGCAGTGTTTCGCATGACGACGAGTTCCTGATCTATGCAGCACAGAACGCCCGTCAGGAACTAAACCTCTGGGTCATTAACCGAGACTTCAGTGACGCCCGGCAACTGACACACGTAAATCCGGATCTCGAGCGCTACCCCGCCGGAGAAGCACGGTTGATCGACTATTCCACTGCCGACGGGAAGAAGCTTCAGGCGACCTTGCTTTTGCCGGTGAGCTATCAAAGCGATCGGCGGTATCCGTTAGTCGTATGGGTTTATGGAGGCTCGATGTTGTCGGTCAACATCAATCGTTATGGCGGTTCCGGGAATGAGCATTTCAACTTGCAGCTCCTCACCTCACGTGGTTACGCAGTGCTGCTACCTGATACGCCGCTCGCTGTGGGAACGCCCCTGCAGGATCTCGCGAAAACGGTGTTGCCCGGCGTAGACAGAACGATCGAAATGGGAATCGCCGATCCTGATCGATTGGGTGTGATGGGAACAAGTTACGGTGGATACAGCACGCTGGCGCTGCTGGTCCAAACCACACGATTCAAAGCCGCGGTGATGGATGTCGGCTTCGGTAATCTCAGCAGTCGTTATGGTGCGATGTTGAAAAGTGGTGTGCCTCTGGGACTTGGCTGGGCAGAAGACGGACAAGGCCGCATGGGTGGACCACCATGGCAGTTTCCTGAGCGCTACGTTCAAAACTCGCCGGCTTTTTTCCTCAACAAAATCGAAACGCCTCTGTTGATTAGCCAGGGAGGAATGGACGTCTCGCCCGCTGGGGCAGAAGAGATCTTCGTCGGCCTTCGACGCCTCGGCAAAAAGGTGGTCTATGTGCGATACGAAAATGAAGGACACGGCATCGAGCATCCCGGCAATCGAATAGACCAATGGAATCGCATCCTCGCATGGTTTGCCTCGCACCTATCCGACTGAATTTTAGCCACAAAGAGGCACAAAAAACTCAGAAATAGCAGAACCTATTTTGATCTCTTTGTGCTTTTTTGTGGCTAAAAAACTCTTTCAGGGTGGATGTGTTAGACACACCCACCCTGATGGTGGCTGCCGCTGGACCTAGTCTTTGTATTGCCACTCCATCGGTTCCCCGCCTGTGCTGTCGAGGTCGGGTATGCTGACTTTCTCACCTAAAACTATCGACTGTGCCGGACCGATTTCGACAACTTCCGCTGCGTCATATTCATTCTGCTTCATCTTCCTACTCCTTCTTTTAGGTTAAGCACCAGTGGATCAACCAGTGCGGGTGAGACAGGTTCTGCCGCGTGTGCCCGGGCGGCTCTCGCCGGTACGGCATGGCTTCTAATTAACGAGGCGCGAGCTTCGAGATCTTGTAACCAAAACTCGAGTGATATCGTTTGCACGAGGAACGCCGAATGCGTTTCGTAGCCGTGACGAGCACGATCGAGAGCAGCGAACAACGGCTCCTTGTCGATGTATCCGCGAGCACACAACCGCGAATTGTCGAACACGGAACGCAATCGTCCGGACTCGCGTGCGATAGCGCGAAAGATCGCCTCGCGCGGATTCCCTTTCGTACGACGAGATGCGATTTCATCCGGAAGAATTCCCGCCAACATGCGCCGCATGACTACGCGGTTCTCACCGGGCCGCATCAACTGGTCCAATGGAATCGCCTGTAGAAACTCCACCAACGGGCGATGTGCAAACGGATAAGTAACATCAATTCCGAACTGTTCCGTTCGCCAACATGACGAAATGCTCTTCACGGTTGAGAGGAAGCCGCGCGCCTGATCGCGCGAACTATGTGTCGGGAAGCTTCTCAGTCGCTGCCTTGCGAGCATGCGCTGCTGTAGTTTCATTCGTCTCGAGAAGTCGACGTTGTACCAGGGTGGAAGTTGTATTGCCTGCAAGCGTGGCGGAAACTGGCGCACGATCGCGTCCTTCCAGAGAAGGTCAAGATACGATCTCTTCCCCGACTTGCTCCACGCGCGCAGACGTTGATTCAAAGCTAAAAACCTGCCCGAAGCGAGCAGATCGGCGACTTCTGGATAGGCGCCGGAAACACCTCCGAACATTTGATCGCCGCCAAGACCGCTCAACAGCACGCGTGAGCCGGCTCGCTCCATTCCCTTCTGAATGCCGGAGTGAAATCCAAAAGACAGCGCCACCGGATTAGGTGTAACGATTGCGACATCGTTCGGCAGCGGCGCGAGCAGTCGAAAGTCTTCATCCTTGATGTGATTGCCTGGGATTTGTCGTTGCGCCTCGACCAGATGGATGTACCGGCGTTCGTCGGATGTAGGACATTCATCAAACACGTGCGACACCGTTTCCAATCCTGGCGCCTGCACTTCACGTTTCTTGATCAGTTGATCCGCGACACAGACGATCGCAGAGCTGTCGAGACCACCGCTCAGCTCCGCAAAGACAGGGCGGTCAGATCGCAGCCGGCAGCGTATTGCTTCACTGAACTGTTCGAGCGCGTGCTCCTGATACTGCTCATCAGTGCTGTACTTGATGGATTTAGACGGATCGAGTCTCCAGTATCGCTCGCTACGGAGCTCTCCAGTTGCTTTAACAGTGACAATGTGCGCCGGTTTTACACTCGATATATTTTTGTATGGTGTGAGCCCGAGAGTTGGACCAAGACTCATCGCGCCGGCGATATATTCTTCGTCAATCTCCCACGCATGGTCTAGCAGTGCCGCAGTCTCGGTCGACCAAACGATTCTGTGATTATCAACGTGATACTTGAGAGCGCGTATCCCGGCTGCATCACGGACGAGATAAAGAACTCGGCGTCGCTGATCCCAGAGCGCGAGACAAAAGTCGCCGACCAGGCGCCGGAAGCAGTCTTTTTCCCACTCGAGATACCCCGCCATCACGATCGCCAGGTCGGTAATCGTATTCGTGGGCGGAAGGCTTGAGCGCAGTTGCCGAATCAGATCGTCGCGGTTGTCGAGACGACCATTCCACGTCAGCATTTGCCCGTCGCGTGAAACCAGCGGTTGTACTTCGAGACGTGATTCGCGATTCGTGTGAAAGGCGCGATAACTCATGCCGATATTTCCGCTAACTACATCGAAACCGCCGTCTGGTCCACGAGCATCCAACGTCGCGCCCAGCTTCGCGAGGTCATATTCATTGACCAGGGCGTCGCCAAAGTTGAGTATTCCTGCTAACGCGCTCATGCTTTCAAATCCGTTTCAACACGCGATATTCGCTTTTCACAGAGCTCTGGTCGTTAATAACCTCGCCGGCCACTTCGGCCCAGGCGTGCGCTTTTGGCGGGAAGGGCTGCGCGGCGAGGACCATCTCGGCGGGAACGCCGCGGCGACGTAGCAGACAGGTCACAACTGCTGAGTGCTGTAAACACATTGCTTTCTTCGGGTAGTACATCTGCGCGCGGTCGACGATGCCGCGCACACGCCGGCAAATCTCACGGTCCGCAATGCGTGGCTCCGCGATGGGCCAACTCGCGACTTTCCCGATCAATGTCTGGAAACCGCCGAGTTTCAGCAGCAGGTCAAAGGCAAGCAAACCAACAAACGCACTGAATGTTTCGCGGCGTGAGATGCTCAAGTCTTCCGCTACGTCGTTACCAGCAAAATTTAAGTGGTAACTTTCGGTTGCCGGAGCTGAAGTTGTGCTAGTAACGTCTTCACTCATCGAGTAGAACCCGCCGCTTGAACCTTGGACCAAACCCAGCGTCACCATCTTCTTCAGGAAGCGATCCGTGTCAGTCTGAAGCTGCTCGTGTTGGACCTCATAAAGCAGCTCGCCTTCTGCGTTGATTGCTGCAAACTCGTGTTCGAGTGCGCGCACGATCTCTTCAAGACTGACACCGTCACGAGTGTCTTCGAGAATTATCCAGGTGAGTGCGCCTACACCGTTCAACTTGCAGACACTGTCTTCTGCAATCGAAAGCAACACACTTCCATCCTTGTGCTTTCGCGCTCTGTCGGTGTTGGGACGACTAGCAGACACACTAATCCTCCAATTTCTTAGGGAATGAAGATTTAGCTATTTATCGGTACGGGCGGCCACAGAGGGCCGCCCCTACAGTTGTATCTGGAGTGTACAGGGAGTCTAGATCGCTTAATAGGACCAGGAATATTTGTCCGGGATCACGGACGAAACTCAGCGGGCTAAGACGTTATGTTGTAGTCACTTACTACACGCCTCAGGTAATTACCCGATACCACCCTCAGGGTGGTCCAATGCAGCAGATCGCCGCGCCCTTTAAGATAGACCAACAGCAACTCGTTGACCTGCCGTCGTTTTCTGCCTCCTCGATTCAAAACAATTGTCCCTAATACCGGACAAATACTATCGAGCGGTCTTGTAGTGGTTCAGCGGAAAATACGCCGAAGGCGTTTGCTAATTTCAGCCCAGTGGTTGGAACGCCAGCGATAACGCTGGGATCAAAGAATAAAAAGGCGTTGGAACCCTGAAAGGGTTCGGAGGTTGGCGAACCCTTTCAGGGTTAGGACGCCTTTTGATGTACATGGTCCCAGGGTTCTCGTTCCTCGAACCCTGGGCTGAAATTAGCGAACGCCTTCGGCGTATTTCAACTGGAACCCGTACTTGGGATTTGATTTCTTGTAAAAAGCCTATCGAGCCGGATACAGAACGCCAACTACCTGCCCGATGATCTCCACCTCGTCGCGACGAAACTCTTCGCGCAGGTTTCCTGAGTCCGGGTGCGGTATCAGCACGATGCGATCGCCCCGGACTATCTCAACATACATGCAAGTGAAACCGCTCGGCGTCCGCACATAAAACAATTCCCGCTGCTCGAAACTCACACTGCCTACAGCATGCACCTCGTTCAGAAGCTTGTTCACAAGCAGACGACTGCCGGGCGGCGCGATCGGCGTCGCATTCGAATCGGCCTCGCCCACAACAACATACGCAAGGTGCGGTGGGTAATATGAACTTAGATATTCAACCTCGACGTCGGTCCATCGCGACGCCAGAAACTGTGTCACTTCCATATCAACATCGTTGCGCAGAATCGGCAGCTTTACGCGCCGGTGGCGTGTCACCGCATCGATCGGCACCTCGTGAGTGCTCGATCGCATAAGGCCGAGTTGCTCATTGAAACGTCGCTCTGGCTGCAAACCGATCGCCGCATCCATTTCCGCACGCGAAAGATTCAGAATCATTCGCAGACTGTCGAGTTTCGCTGTGCCGGGTTGTCGAATGCTACCGCCGATGATGTTGCCGAGCGTCGACTTGGCAATACGCATGTCAGGATTGTTATGCGCCGTTGCCAAACGTTCACTCGCAATTACGACGTCTTTGTAACTCATCCTCTGAAATTTCATTGCCTTAAGAATCAAGTTACCAAGCGGCGATGCTGTTTGCCGTTGTGGGCGGCCGCGCCTGGCCTCCCGAGAGGATTGGCTAACGCTCATGCAGACCTGAGTCTCCTATTCCAACGTTGAAACAGGGAGGTATTTGAGCGGCCCGCACTCAAGCTCAACTCTTACTTATCTGGGATTCGTGCCGGGAGGTATGTCGGCAGAAATTTTACACCATGATGGTCCTTTTTCAGAAGATTTTCCGCGTTTCATTTTAAACCACGAATGTCCGCCGCTGGAGGTTTTTATGTCCCGCCCATATCGCGACCTCGCATGGAAGTCTTTCTCGCTCATCTTCGTGATGCTTGCGACTGTATCGATGAGTCTTGCTCAAACTCGCGAGGCTGCCGATAAATTGATTGCAGAAGCGGAGGCGCTTACCGAGAAGAGAACGGAACAGTCGTACCAACAAGCGATCGAGAAATACCTCGCGGCCGTCGACATCTGGCGCAGTCTTAACGATAAGCCGATGGAAGCCGCGACTCTTTACGAGGCGGGATGGTTGTATGGCGACATCGGCCAGTATCAGAAAGCTCTCGACTGCTACTCACAAGCAGGAACTCTTTACAAAGCAGTGGGCAACCGCAAAAGCGAACTGAACACGCTGAACAACACCGCGTGGATCTACGGCGAGGTGGGCGAGGAGCAAAGAGCTCTCGAGATGTACGAGCAGGTCTTCGAAGCTAAGAAAAAGATCAACGAAACCGATCCGGTGCTCATGAGTAATCTCGCTGCGGGTTATGCGAAGCTGGGCCAATATCAGCGCGCGCTCGACATGCATTTGCAGGTACTGGCGCTGCGACAAGGCTCAACTCCAAAAGAGATCGCGGGTCGCTCCATCACACTCAGCAACATCGGTAACTCCTACTACTATCTCGGCGACAAAACCAAAGCGCTCGATTATTACAACCAGTCGCTTCCGCTCATGCGGCAGGTCGGTAACAACTATTACACCGCCACAGTTCTCAACCACACGGGCGTCGCATATCGCAGTCTCGGCGAGTTTGACAAAGCGCTGAGCTACTTCAATGAAGCGCTCGAGCTGCGCAAAGTAGCCGGCGATCAGAGAGGCATCGCCACAACGCTATCAGACCTCGCTCGCCTCGAGCGCGATCGTGGAAACCTCGTCGAAGCACGCAAGCGAATCGAAGCAGCGCTGGACCAGGTCGAGCGTGTGCGTTTGAAGGTCGCGAGCCCGCGATTGCGCACATCTTACTTCGCTTCAGTGCAACAATATCGTGAGTTTTATATCGATCTGTTGATGCGGCTGAATAACGACGAGCCGAGCGAGCAACTCGAACGTGTCGCTTTCAACGCGAGCGAAACCGGACGCGCGCGTTCGCTGTTACAACTACTGTCAGAGGCAGGCGGCAAGATTCGTCACGGCATCGATCCTTCATTACTCGAACGAAAGCAGGCGCTCGCGCAAGCGATCGATACGAAGGCGCAAAGCCAGATGGAATTGCTAAGCGGCAAACACACTGAAGAGGAAGCAGAAGCCGCGCGCAAAGAACTCTCGGCGCTGACCAATGAGCTCGAACAACTCGAAGGTCGAATCCGCGAGAGTAGCCCGCAGTTCACTGCTTTGGTCCAGCCCGTGCCACTCAGACTGGAAGAAATTCAGGAAAAGATTCTCGATCGCGACACGGTGTTGCTCGAATACACGTTAGGTGAAGAAAGAAGTTTCGTCTGGGCAGTTACGCCTGATGCGATCAAGTCTTTTGAGTTACCGAAACGTGCGGTGATCGAGCCGGCAGCGCGGAGAGTTTACGAGCTGTTAACTGCGCGCACCAACAGCGTTCCCAAAGAAACACTCGAGCAGAGACGACAGCGACTCGAGCTTGCGGATGCAGAGTTTGTGAAGGCATCTGCGATTCTGAGCCGGATGATACTTGGACCAGTCGCCGCTGAGTTGAAAGACAAGCGACTGCTGATCGTGAGCGACGGAGTTTTGCAATACATTCCGTTTGCAGGTTTGCCGGATCCGGCTGCCACGCAAGCGCTGATTGTTGCTCACGAAGTTGTGATGACGCCGTCCGCATCGGTAATCGGACTGCTAAGAAAAGAGACAGCGAATCGTAAACCAGCGAGCAAGACGATCGCAGTGCTCGCCGATCCGGTGTTCTCGAATAATGATCCGCGTGTTGCAGCAGCGCGGCTTGGTCGCCCGGCTCCTATCCAGAAAGACACTCCTGTGGTCGCTCTGAGATCGGGATCGGAAACCGGACTGGATGGCTTGCGACGGCTACGCTTCAGTCGTCAGGAAGCTGACACGATCGCACGACTGGCCGGAACGGATGCGAAACTTGAAGCCATCGATTTCGCAGCAAATCGGAAACTCGCCACGAGCGGTGAGTTGGGCCAGTATCGCGTGGTCCATTTCGCAACGCACGGCATCATCAACAACAGTCATCCCGAGCTCTCGGGAATCGTTCTGTCGCTCGTCGATGAAAAAGGCCAGCCGCAGAATGGGTTTTTGCGACTGTACGATCTGTACAACTTGAAACTGTCCGCAGATCTCGTCGTGTTGAGCGCGTGTCAAACGGCGCTCGGCAAAGAGATTCGCGGCGAAGGACTCGTGGGACTGACGCGCGGGTTCATGTATGCCGGTGCGCCGCGCGTGATCGCGAGTCTCTGGCAGATCGACGATCGAGCCTCGGCTGAATTCATGAAACGCTTTTACGAAGCAATGCTGGGCCAAAAACTTCGACCCGCCGCAGCCCTCCGCGCCGCGCAAGTCTCGATGTCACAAGATCCACGCTGGCACGAGCCACACTACTGGGCCGCGTTCACACTTCAGGGAGAGTGGAAGTAAGCCTGCGAAGCAGGCGACAGCATAGAGCCTGGGGCGTAAGCCCCAGGTAACTGTTACAAATACGTATCAGCCCGCAGAGCGGGCGGCAGCTTTCGCCCGCTGCGCGGGCTTTAATTTCTGCTTTGATATTCCTGGGGCTTGCGCCCCAGGCTTTATGCTGTCGCCCGCATTCGCGGGCTTTGGCATTTCACTTGCGCTAGTCTGTCGAGTAAACAAATTGTGATCTGGAACAGAACAGAAGACAGGAGTCTGTGTGATGCTTGATCAGCAAGTTGACGACAAAGGTACTAGCCAGGAAGAAGCCCAACACATGCTCGAGGCGCTGCGCGATCAGGGTTTCGAATCCGACAATGAAAAACTCGCCAAAGCGCTCGGCCGCACTATCGAGCAGGTTGACGGTATGATAAAAGGCGCTGAAACAATCGACGATGACGTCGTTATGAAAGCGAGAGGAATCGCTCTGAACCGTGGCATCACAATCGAATAAATTGCAGCGCGCAACAGCGACCGTGACGGCGGCGATTGCCCCCTGGTGGTTTGAAGGCGGCACCGAGATCTGTTCGACGTGTCAACAGTCGTACGCATATCAAACAGGCGCATACTGTCTCGATTGCGACGACAACGTTTGTCCATTATGCATACAGGAATCCGAGACAGGCGACGCGCGTTGTTCCGCTTGTTGCGATCAGTAAGAGAGTTGTTATGGCAGCGCGAGCTATCTGGAAAGGCGAAATCAAAGTCGGCACCACGAAAGTGCCGGTGAAGCTCTATTCCGCAGTGCAGGATCGCACGGTGCGTTTTCACGTGCTCGACGATCGAGCGAAGAAGCGTGTGAAGCAGCACATGGTCAATCCTGACTCCGGCGAGGAAGTTCCCACTGAAGAGATCCAAAAGGGCTACGAGATCGAGCCCGGCAGGTACGTGATTCTCACTGCAGAAGATTTAGAAAAACTTCAGCCGCCCGCGTCTCGCGATATCGAGATCGTGGAGTTTGTTCCGCAAACAAAGATCAGCGAGCAGTGGTACGACCGGCCTTACTATCTTGGACCGGACGGTGATGAGAAAGATTATTTCGCGCTCGCCGAGGCGCTGAAGAACAAAGAGTCAGAAGGAATCGCGCATTGGGTGATGCGCAACAAGTATTACGCGGGCGCACTTCGTGCTGTGGACGATTATCTTTTCCTGTTTACGTTGCGAGATGCGAACGAAGTGATTCTCGCGGACGATCTCACGAAGCCGTCGGGCGCGGCGCCAACGCAGAAAGAGCTCGCGATGGCGAAGCAGCTCGTCGAGATGCTGCAAGGTGAGTTTAATCCGAAGGAATACAAAGACGAATATCGCGAGCGCGTGATGGAGTTCATCGAGAAGAAGGCAAAGGGACACGCACCGCGATTGAAGGCGGTGAAGGCAAAACGTCAGACTGCGGCGCTCGACAATGTCCTGGCGAAGAGCATTGAGTCGCTGAGAAAGAGGGAGAAACGTGCCGCCTAGAGCAAGTCGCAGGAGAGCAGAGCCCGAAGAGGAGAATGCGGGGGGACGGCCGTTCTGGTCGGGGACGTTGACGTTTGGACTCGTGAGCGTGCCGGTGAGTTTGTTTCCGGCAGCGCGGACGGTGCGCACGTCGCTGCGCATGCTTGGACCAGACGGACAGCCACTCGCGCGCAAGTATTACGCGGAGAAGACTGGCAAAGATCTCGACGCTGATGAAGTCGTGCGCGGTTATGAGGTCACCAAAGAAAAATTCGTGATCGTCACTGACGAAGAGTTGGAAAGGCTTGCGCCTGAGAAGACACGCGACATCGATCTGAAGCAGTTTGTGCCAGCGGAGTCGATTCCGCCGATCTATTTCGAGCGTGGGTATTTTCTGACACCGGCGGCCGGCTCGCAGAAGGCTTACAAACTTCTCGCTGAGACGATGGACAAGAGTGGGCTGGCAGGCATTGCGACGTTTGTGATGCGCGGCAAAGAATATCTGGTCGCGATCTTTTCTGATAAAGGAATCTTGCGCGCGGAGACGATGCGGTTTGCGGATGAGCTGCGATCGCCGGCTGATATCGGATTGCCGAAGAAGAAGGAAGCGCCGAAAGCGTCGGTCACGAAGTTTGAAAAGCTGATCGCGAATAAATCGAAGAAGCAGTTTACACCGGCGAAGCTCGCGGACAAGCAGACCGATTCGCTGTTGAAGCTAGTGAAGAAGAAACAGTCGAAACGCGAGAACGTGGTGAAGGTTGAAGAGGAGATGGAAACCGATCACAAGGTGGTCGATCTCGTAAAAATCCTGAAGCAGAGCTTAGGTGGGAAGAAATAGTAACCACAGATTACACGGATAAAAATCCGATTTAATCCGTGTTATCCGTGGTTAGGATTTACTCTACCGATATAGACCGCCACTTTCCTTGGCTAAATCTCACAACACTCAAAACACACCGTGTCGCATGACCGGCGAGGATTGCGAGCCAGATATCGATCGGGTCGAGTTTTCCTGTCTCTTTAATCACGAAACAAATTCCGAGCGGCACGATCACTTGCGAGATGATTGAGATGTATAAGGGGCTGCGCGTGTCACCGGTGCCTTGCAGCCCGCCTGTGTAAGTGAGCGCGACTGCGATCAGCAACCCTGAGACACTCAGCACACGTAATAACTGCACACCGATATCAACTACTGCCGGATCGTGCATTCCAAATATCGCCAGCAACTGTCGCGGGAAGAACAAGAAGAAGATTCCGACAAACGCCGCACCCGCGAATCCGAATCGCGCCGCCACATGTACTGCAGCGTCCGCGCGATCCGGCTGGCCTGCACCGAGATTCTGACCAGCCACAGCCGCCGCCGCGCCCATCAACCCGACTGAAGTCCACGTGATCAATGAAAAGAGCTCGGTGTAAGAGATTGCAAACGCAGCCTGCGCCGCCGCGCTCTGTGCCAGCGATCCGACAAACGACAGCATCAACACGCCGCCAATATTCATCGCAATGCCCTGCACGCCGGTTGGCAAACCAAATTTGAAGATCGACTTAATGATGGACCAGTTTGGACCAAACCCACTGTGGCGTGGAAACGCGATCACCCACGCGCCGCTCCACATTCGTTGCAATGAATAAAGCGCGATGAGTCCGGAGGCGATGCACGTTCCTATCGCCGCACCTTTCGTACCGAACGAGGGGATGAGCAGCACATTCAAGACAAGGTTCAGCACAGTCATCGAAATGCCGAGCAGCATCGGTGTGCGTGCATCGCCCGCCGAACGCAACGCACCGCTGAACATGAAAAAGACCATCATGCCGAAGCTGAACATAAACATGATGCGGAGAAACGGTAATGCTTCGGCTTTGACGTCCGGCGCTGCGTTGACGAGGTTGAGTAGTGACGGCGAGAGGAGATAACCAATTGGTGCGAGTACTCCGAGTGCGATGAAGATCGCGGTGAGAAACGCCTGGTAAACGGTGCGATTAACCTTCTCCTCATCGCCTGCACCCGCGAACCGCGCGACCAGCACACTCATGCCCGTGAACAACGACGAGATAAATACAATGACAACGAGAAAGATCTGCCAGCTCACGCCGATCGCTGCATTCGCCTTGAACCCGACAAGGTGACCGACAAGCGCATGGTCCACCATTCCCTGCAAGCCGCCGATGACGTTCGTGAGCATCGATGGCCAGGCGATCTTCCAAACCGCAGAATTCAGTGGCCCCTCAACGATCGATCGATCATAGCGGCGCTTCGCCGGCGCCACGGCTGCTGCACTCATTATTATCCGCGTTCATCCGCGTTCATCCGCGGCTCAATTTCTTCTCCAACTTACGCACGCGAGTCAATAAACGCGCGCTCCCGATCTTCTCGGCAACTTCCGCGAACTCCGGTGTAGCGCCGCGCCATTCAAGCTCGTCGACATCTTTGAAGAGCGGCGCGTCTGTGCGCAACCTCGCGAGATCTTTAAAAAGCAACGCCAGCTCGCGATTCTGTTCATTCAAAACTTCAGGACCAAACTTCTCAATAGGCCCATAACGATTAATCAAGTTCGCTGCTGTCTTTGGTCCAAGGCCCGCGATCCCAGGATAACCATCCGCGGAGTCGCCGACGAGTGCGAGGTAGTCGGGAATAAACTCAGGCGCGACACCAAACTTCGCACGCACGGCTTCCGCACCACGAATCGCATTACCGCGCCGGTCAACTTGTACCACACGCTCATCGACGACGCATTGCGCCAGATCTTTATCAGGCGTCCAGATGCAAACCTTCTCCACTCGCTTGTCTTTTGCTGCAAGATACGCGGCCGACGCGAGCGCATCGTCAGCTTCAAGCTCGACCTCGGGCCACACAACCACGCCCATCGCCGCGAGCGCCTCTTCGAGTGGAGTGAACTGCGCCTTCAATGCGCGCTCGATCCCGGCGCCCGTTTTATAACCCGCCCAAAGATTGTTGCGAAACGACTCGATGACGTGGTCCGTCGCTACACCAACGTGCGTCGCGCCGTCTTCGAGTAGCTGCGCCACCGTCGCCAACACGCCTGACACGGCGCCGAAAGGCGGATCAGTCTTTTTAAAACGCCGGATGCCGTAGAAGTGCCGGAAGAGCTCGTAGGTGCCGTCTAGCAGGTGAATGATCATTAGACAGGATCACAAGATTTTCAGGATTCACAAGATCTTGTAAATCTTGCAAATCCTGAAATCCTGTTTACGACTTACCGAAGGAATAGAGTGCGCTCCGGGTGCGGATGTAGATGCGTCCGTCTGCGATCGCCGGGGTCGCATAACACTCATCATCGAGCTCGTTGACAGCCAGCACTTCCCACTCGCCCGCGGCTTTCAGAACTGAAACCTGCCCGCCCTGACCGATCAAAAACACTTTATCGTCAGCGGCAACCGGCGATGAGAAATACTTATCGATCGCGCCGTGCAAACGTCCCTGCTTGATCACATTTCCAGTCGTCGGATCAAACGAGATGAGGATGCCACTATCGTTAATCATGTAGAGCACGTTCTGATAAAGCAGTGTCGACGGGACTTGCGGCACCGGCTTCGTGTAGTGCCAGCGGATCGCCTTCGCAGTCTGATCGCCCTCCCCACCCATCTTGATCGCGAGCAAGCCATTTTCAGCCGACATCATCGCGCGAAACACTTCCCAGTCTTTGTCGTTCAACTTCTCGTCGCGATTCATGTCGAACGCTTCAAACGCTGCGACGAGCATCTTGTCCATCTGCGCCGTGCCGCCCGCAGCGGAGACCTCGGCCTTCGTGATCATGTGATCTTTGTCGTTGTCGTACGCTGCGAGTCCTTCTTCCCACGAGATCGTCGGCACCTGTTTCCCGGGTTGATTCTGCGGGAAGCCCCAGCCGTTGATGTAGACATACTCATCATCGTGACTCGCAATCGACTTCATCTCGCAAGCAAGACCGCGAACCCACCAAACGCGTTTACCGTCCGCAACCGAATAAGCCGAAAGCTGGAACGACTCGGGAATGATGATCTGCTTCGCGCCCTGTTTCGGTTGATACACGATCGGCGTTGAATAGCCGGAGATCACAACCGGACGGTCGACTTTCCACTTCAGCTTGCCACTGTTTTTATCGACTGCGATCAGATACGAGCTCGGATTGTCCTGATCGACTGGTAGGATCACCTTGTCGTCAACCAGAATGGGCGACGCACCGAAGCCGTAGAACATGTTGAATGGGCCAAGCGGCAGTTTCCAACGCTCTTTGCCGTTAGCGTCGTACGAGAGCATTCCGAAGTCCTGAAAGAAAACGTAAACGTTTGTACCGTCAGTCACCGGGCTGGGCGACGCCGGACCATTCACGTTCTGCAAACGTCCAGACTGCGCGCGCGGCACTTCGCGTTGCCAGAGGATCTTTCCGGTCTGTCGATCGAGACTGATCACATACAACTTGTCTTTATCGTGCGCGGTGACGAAGATCCGATCGCGCGTTAACACGGGCGATGAATGACCCGCCGGAAGCGGCGTTTTCCAAACAACGTTCTTGTTTGGCCCAAACTCCGTGGGCAAGCCTTTGGTGTCGGAAACGCCCGTGCCGTTTGGTCCACGAAACTGCGACCACTCGTCAGAAGCAGCGAGCGCCAGGGGAGAAAGCAGGAGAACAACAAAAAGAGTGATGATCTTTAACATTTTGGACTAGCTCCGTCTTGAAGTAAGCAGATAATATGAGCAGCATCGAAAAGGCACAAGACGCATGAAGGACCCGACGCCTATGAAAATCATTTTTCCCATTTTTCTTGGATTAGCGCTGATGTCACTCGCCGCTGTCGCGCAGAAGCCGATGATGCAAAAAGACCGGCAGGTGCTTATTGACTTCAGAATCGATGATGAGTCTACGCCCGTGAAGATCGCACCGGCCACCCAGAAAATGGTTTTGTCGAAGGTATTTCGTAGATACCTCACTGACGCGAATAAGTGTAATTTTCCCGCCGACGCTGGGGAGGATTATTTAGCCGCGGCGCGCAAGGCCGGGCAGATAGTGCCGTCGATCGGCGATGTCGAAACCGGAAGTTTTACTGCGCCGGGGCAAACGCAGACGCTCTACGTGATCGAGGTCAACGAGTGTAACGCGTCGCATGCTGATAATTTTGGCACCAAGCGCGTCGCGATCTTTTCCGGGCAACAACTCGTCGCGGATGTCGATGCTGACTTCGCCAGAGGTGTCATCAAGAAAACTGATCTGAATAGTGATGGTGTTGATGAGTTGTTGATGATGACGAGCGACATGGCGCAGGGCACGCTTACGGAGATGGCGACGCTCGTGAGTTTTCAAAATGGGCGACGGAAGGTGATTCAGGATTTTGGCTCGGTGGTTTTAGATTCGTGTGCTTCGGGGTTTCCGAGTAGTACGTCGGAGGCGTCAGTGATTTACATCTCTGACGTATCGCTGGGCTCGATGCCGAAGATCACGCAGGAAAACTACAGCTCGCCATGTCGTAAGACGAAGCGCTGGCGCCTCGTGTCGCGCGGCAAAAAGGAATAAGTCGTTGCACAAGATTTACAAGATGCGAACAGGATTTACATGTTAATCCTGAAAAAATCTTGTAAATCATGTCAACAACTATCGTTGATATCGAACGATGGGAGGAACAATCGATGTCGGAACTTTTGCAGCAATACACGGCTGTAGTAACCAGCCCTGACGGCGCGACTTACTCAGTGCGCAGCTACGGCGAAGAACGTGACGACGGCACGTGGATCGGCTGGATCGAATTCGAGCCGGAAGATCTCGAGGAACCAACCCTCACGACCGATCAGGAAACGTCACAACCGAATCGCACTGCTGTAGAATACTGGGCCACCGGCCTCGAAGCAGTCTATTTTGAAGGCGCTTTCGAACGCGCGCATGTGAAATAGCGCGGGTAAACGCGAATATGGGAACGATTAAAATCGGTTCATTCCTATTGTTCGTCGTCATCTTCGGCGGGCCGAGAATTTCAACGCACGCCCCACAAAAGAACAAGCAGATCGTGATCGCCGCGAGCACGATTCTCGATGGCAAAGGCGGCGTGCTGCACAACACACGCATTGTCATCGAAGGCTCGAAGATCGTTCGCATCGATCCAAACGCCGCGCCAGTGAATTACGATCTGCGTGGTCTGACAGTCATGCCCGGCTGGATTGACAGCCACGTTCACATCACCTGGATCTTTGGACCAGACGGAAAGAACGCGGGCGCCGGCGGCACAAGCGCCTTCGCAACTAACGCCGCCGCAGCTAACGCTCGGGCAACACTCATGGCCGGTTTCACGACTGTGCAGAGTGTCGGCTCATCCAACGATCTAACGTTGCGTGACGCGATCGCAAAAGGCTCGCTGCCTGGTCCACGTATTCTTACTTCCGCTGAGCCACTCATCGGCCGCGGCGAACAATCCGGCACGCCCGATGAGATTCGCGCCTTCGTCAGAAAACAGAAAGATGCGGGCGCTAATTTGATCAAGATCTTCGCGGCGGGCAGCGTACGGCGTCCGCAGATGTTGCTCTCACAGGAACAACTCAACGCTGCGTGTGATGAAGCAAAGAAGCTGGGACTGCGCACGCTCGTACACGCGTACAAAGATGCCGTTCGTGCGGCGGTGCTCGCAGGCTGCACGGAGATCGAGCACGGATCACTCGCAACTGACGACGATCTGAAGTTGATGGTGAAGAAAGGCGTGTGGCTCGATCCGCAGGCAGGACTCGTGATGGAGAATTATCTGCTCAACAAAGATAAGTTCTCTGGGACGCCAGGCTATCCGGAAGACGTGTTTCCCGTAATCGAGGAGATGATTCCCATTTTCCACGACTTCTTCAAACAAGCTCTCAAGATCCCTGGACTCAAGATCGTGTTTGGATCGGACGCGGTGGCCGGAGCGCATGGTCGAAACGCGGAGGAGTTTATCGATCGCGTGCGAGATGCGGGCGCGGACCCGATGGCAGTGATGGTTTCGGCGCACTCACTGGCCGCCGAGGCGCTCGGGTTGGGCACTCAGATCGGCTCGATCGCGCCTGGATTGGAGGCGGACATCGTTGCGCTCGAAGGCGATCCGTTAAAGGACATCACGGCGGTACGGCGCATAGTTTTCGTAATGAAAGGCGGGGTTGTTTACAAGGATAAAAAGTGATTAAACGCCGCTGGTAAATAGAACAAGTCAGGAAGAGGGCTTGCCCCCGCTGTAGCTTGGATTGAACGAGCGGGGGCAAGCCCCACTTCCTGACTTGTTCTATTTTGCTTTGTTCCTTTTTGCCAAGTGTGGCGTGCCTTTTGCTTGTAACCAAGCGGACACGGAAGGTGTCTTAAATATCAGTCGGGCTCTCTCCAAAGTATCGGTAGGGAGCCCGACTAGTTTTTGTGAGAAAGGTGGGCATGAAACGATGAAGAAAGTATTGGGAATAGCTTTGGCGATAGCCACATTGGGTATTGGTGTTTCGGCGGAAGCAAAGGCGAGTGATGTATCGCAGCAAAACAGCACCGTCGCAGCGAGTACAGCTCCACAGTGGCAGCGTGATCGCTACGGCAGGCGCTATGATCGGCGTTACGAAAATCGCCGGCGCTCAGTGACCCGGTCGCGCCTCGTGCGCTATGGCCGTCGTCTCTACCGCGAAACGTATTTGGTCACGTACTGGGGTAACGGCCGTACGGACACACGTTTGATTAGCCGCACGCGCGTTAGCTAATAACTTTGCTGCGGACTTAGAACAAGGAAGGTTGAAAGATGAAAGGAAAGTATTTGCGAAAGATTGGCGGTCTCGCTCTCACCGCGCTCATGCTGTTTGGTATCGCGTTTGTCTCCTCAAGCGAAGCGCAGGCGCAGAGACGGCGTAGAGTCGTGATCGTTCGTCCTTATCCCTATCGCATATATCGTCCGTTTGGATTTGGGTATAGAAGCTGGTGGGGTTACCCATACGGATACGATCCGTGGGGATATGATTTCCGGTACAACCATTACGTCTTCGACAACAGTGAAGAAGCTGTTACTCAGGCGTACAAGGATGGCTTCAAGACCGGGAAGGACGATGGCAAGAAAGACAAGAGCTTCGATCCCCAGCGATCTCACTACTTCAAAGAAGCTGGTTTCGGAAACTTTGCTGATGTTTACCGGCCCAACTTCTCGAGAGGCTACCAGGACGGTTACCGCGTCGGACAAAGCGGACGTGCTGGTTAATAATTGACAGTAGTTGTAGACAGGATTACAGGATGAACAGGATTTACATGTTCATCTTGTAATCTTGCAAATCCTGAAAATCCTGTCTAACAACTCTCTCTCCTATTTCAGCAGCTTAGCCACTTCCAAAACTTGCTCGGGCGTCGCTCGGATCCAATAGTTCTCAGTCAGATTAATCCACTTCACCATCCCGTTTGCATCAATCAGAAACTCAGCCGGACGCGCGATGTCTTCACCATTTATACCTGCACCTTTGTGCGCGAGATCGTAACGTCGAATCACCTCCGCGCTGTGATCGGAAAGGATTGGAAAAGTGTAACCCTGACTCTGCGCGAGCTTGTGTGAGTCTTCAGATGTATCAACGCTGATCGCAACCGGACGTATTCCGGCTTCGTTGAACTTGTTAAGGCTTCTTTCGATACTCCGCAACTCGGAGTTACACGAAGGTCACCAGTAACCGCGATAGAACACGAGCAACACACCTTTCGGCGCGTTGCCGTTGATGGGCGTTGTCAGCAGCTCGTTGAGAGACACCTGTTTCCCCGTCGTATCAGGCAAACTGAAATCGGGTACTCGCTGCCCGACCTGGGGTGCATCTTTTGAAGCAGGCAGCGAGGTTCCGACTACGAAGATCACGAAGATGAACATCGCAAACACAGCGACGCTCAGCAGGCTTACGATCGAGGCGACAATCTTCGAGCGTGTCGGGTGCGGACGATCGGAAGCAAACCCGCGCCGCAATCCCATGAAGAGCAACACGCCGGCAACTGCAAACAGCACCAGGTTGGCCCACGGAAAGTCGCGCGTAAACGGAAACAATACAAAGACGAAGAAGTAGCTCAGGAACGCTGCAAGCGTTACCAGGAACCCTGTCCACAACGGCCAATTTAGACGTCTGATATTCATCCTTTGATCCAGTCGCGTCGCCCATAGACAACAACCACGCAAAGCAACAAAACAATCAGTGGAAACACACCCGCCGCAACGCCCATGGTCATGACTGACACGACAACAGCACCAATCATGATGATCGTGAGTCCAATCGCGGCCCACACTGTCAGGTATTGTTGACGGCGGAACAATCCCGGCAAAACCAGTCCGAACGCACCAAACACTTCGCAGAGGCCGATAAATTTAAGAAACCACATCGGTGGCATCCACGCGCCCGGTGGCGGCGGTGGCATCGGAATGATCGGCAGTAGCTTAGTGATACCGGCAAACAGAAATAACAACACCAGCAGTATTTGAATGATCCAGAGTACGATGTTCATGAGTAGTTTTCCTTTAACAAGTTATCGTGATGGTAGTCCTTCGATTTCCAGCACCGGGCGGATCTCGATCGTGCCGACTTTCGCCGGGGGCACGCGCTCCGCGATGCTCATAGCTTCGTCGAGATCTTTTGCATCGATGATGTAGTAACCGCCGAGTTGTTCACGCGTCTCGGCAAATGGACCATCAGTTACCAGTCTCTTTCCGTTACGTACACGCAGGCTCGTTGCGGTCGATACCGGATGCAGTGGGCCGGAAGCAACGTACTTGCCTGACGTGCTCAGATCCCGCGCGAGCTGTGCGGATTCGACGTAGCAGTGCTCCCGCTCCGAATCGTTCAACGCTCCTTCTTCGAGATAAACCAACAGCATGTACTTCATGAAATGTTTCCCCTCCCAGTGCTAAATCGAACGGCAACCGCACGAATCGACACTCCTGCCCGAAATTTTTTATTATCCAACGTGCTTTCAAATGCCAATGTCGCTGTCGACGCAGTCTATCGATCTGACTGGAGTCGAATTGTTGCAACTCTAATACGTCAGTTTGGCGATTTCGAGCTTGCCGAAGACGCCGCCCAGGAAGCCTTCACCGCGGCTGTCGATCAATGGCGCACTGAAGGCATTCCCGATTCTCCGCGCGCCTGGATCATCCAGACTGCAAAACACAAAGCCATCGATCGCCTGCGTCGTCAAACACGTCTACAGGAAAAACTCGAAGCCGATCCGGATTTCAGGTCCGAGCCGATCGTCGAAGGTCCAAACCTCAACTTCGACGAGATCCCCGACGATCGTCTGCGCCTGATCTTTACCTGTTGTCACCCGGCGCTGTCGCTCGAAGCCCAGGTCGGGCTCACGCTGCGCACTTTAGGCGGTCTGCAGACCGATGAAATCGCGCGCGCGTTTCTAGTGCCCACCGCGACGATGGCCCAACGCCTCGTTCGTGCAAAACGAAAAATTCGCGACGCCGGAATTCCCTTCAGCGTGCCTGACACAACCGAGATGCCGGCGCGTCTCGACGGAGTGTTGACTGCAATCTATCTCATCTTTACTGAAGGCTACGCGCCGACTCGCGGCGAGCCACTCGTGCGCGCCGACCTCTGCGCCGAAGCGATTCGTCTCGGGCGCCTGCTGCGAACGCTGCTCGAGCCAAAGCCTCCGGCTGAAGCGACCGCGCTCGTGGCGTTGATGTTGTTGCACGATTCACGACGCGAGGCTCGGCTGGATGAAGATAATAATCTCGTTGTGCTCGAAGAGCAGGATCGCACGTTATGGAATAGACCACAAATCGATGAAGCGCTGGCCCTGGTTGAAGAAGCGCTGCGTGGTGAGCCTGGTCCATTCGCACTCGAGGCGGCCATCGCTGCCGAGCACTGCAAAGCGGCGCGACCGGAAGACACGAACTGGTCGCAGATCGTTAAGCTTTACGATCTGCTTTCCGAAGTAATGCCGTCTCCGATCGTGTCATTGAATCGCGCGGTGGCAATCGCGATGGCCCAGGGCCCGCAACCGGCGCTCGATTTAATCGATGAGCTCGCCACCTCGGGCGAGCTCGACGATTATCACCTGTTGCACGCCGCTCGGGCCGACATGCTGCGTCGACTCGGCGACAACGAAGCGGCGTCTGAGAGCTACGAAGCCGCCCTCAACCTCGCCACCAACGACAGCGAGCGTCGCTTCCTGGAACGCCGCCTCCGCGAAATGCGTTCTTTGCCACAATAAAGCACAAAACGCAAAAAATAATTTGCGCTTTGTCGTGGCTAATACTCTTTGTTAAGCTCCGGCGCCCTGGCTGTGCATCGCGGCGAGTCGTTTCTCAATCTCTTCCGGTGTGACGTCTTCCTTGTGCGTAGCAATGGTCCAAATGTGACCAAATGGATCGGTTAACGTTCCCGAGCGATCTCCGTAAAACTGATCCTGCAATGCCTTGACCTCGGTGCCACCGGCAGCAATCGCCTGCTGATAGGTCGTGTCGACATCGTCAACATAGATCATCAACATCATCGGCGTGCCGCCCAACGTTTTTGGTCCTTTGTACTGCGGATTCTCATCGCCCAGCATGAAGGGCGAATCGCCAATCTTCATTTCAGCGTGTCCGACCTTTCCATCGTGCTCCATGCGAAACAACTCAACTGCACCAAACGCCTTCTTGTAAAACTCCATTGCTTCAGCCGCACCATCGATGATCAGGTAAGGCGTTAACGAATGATATCCCTCCGGAATCGGTTTTACGTCTGCCATAAACTTCGTCCCCTTTCGTGTTTGAGTGGATTATTGTTTTAGTAGTCTGTTACAGAATTACATGTAGCTGCGGTTCTTGACGACCATCAACGTCATATCATCCGTGAGCGGCCTGGGCGCCGCAAAGTCCTGCACCGCGCCCAGCACTGAAAACAAAACAGCCGCCGCCGAGCCACCCTGCGCCCGGCGCAATTCAGTCTGGAGCCGCATGTTGCCAAACTCCTGTTCCGCTTCGTTGAATGACTCAAGGATACCATCAGAACACGCTAATAGCAGATCGCCGCCGCGCAGTTTCACGGTGCCGCGATCGAACACCGCCGCGGGCACAGCGCCCAGCACTGGTCCACCATCAGATAACAACTCGAGCTGCCCATTTCTCCGCAGAAGCAAAGCCGGCGGATGTCCCGCACTCGTGTAATCGAGTTCTCCTGACTTTGACAGTCGTGCGACAAACAGTGTGCTCAGCGGTTCAACTGACGACAACCGCGCGATGTCGCGATTTATTCCGGCGACGATCACTTCCGGATCGCTGCTCGTGGCCGTGTGTGTTCGCAACAAGCCGATCAGATGCGTGACCCACATTCCCGCGGCAAGTCCTTTGCCACCGATGTCGCCGAGGGCCAGCACTAAACCGTCGCGCGTTTCTTCGACACTGACGAAATCGCCAGGCAAGTGACGCACGGCAAAGGTCTCAGTCGCGACATCGAACGCACCGTGTCGCAGCAGACTCGGCGCACACAAACTACGATGCACCTGCGCGGCTTCGAAGATCGCAGTGTTCAGCTCTGCGTAATCGCGCTGCAATGTCTCGAGCTTCTGTTGCAGCTGGGCAAGCGGAGACGCAACTGTAGTAGGGGAAGAAGTGCTGATCTCAAATGCTGGGAGAGTCATGACAAGACCTTATCCGACAAACTTATAACCACTACCATGAACGGTAAGTATGAAACGTGGTTCTTCAGGATTTGGTTCGAGCTTTTGTCTTAGATGCACGATGTGCGTATCGACGGTCCGAGTGGTTGGATAATTCTCATATCCCCAAACTGCGTCAAGCAGTCGATCACGCGACAATGTTTCAACGGGATGCGCGATGAAGTAAGCGAGCAGGGCAAACTCTTTCGCCGAAAGATCGACGACGTTCCCATTACGCCGCACTTCGTTGCTGCGAACGTTCACTTCGATGTCGCTGAATTTGTAGACCTCAGGAATAGGCATAGGTGAGGCGACACGCCGCAGTACGGCTTTCACACGCGCCATCAGCTCACGCACTGAAAATGGCTTCGTGACGTAATCGTCTGCGCCCAATTCGAGACCGACGACTTTATCGATCTCCTGCCCGCGCGCGGTCAGCATGATGATCGGCACTGACGGACGTTTTGCTTTCAACTGTTTGCAAACGTCGAGTCCGCTCATGCGCGGCATCATCACGTCGAGCACAACGAGGTCGGGATTGTCAGAAAGGGCTTTGTCGAGGCCGCTGACGCCGTCTTCCGCGCTGATCACTTCGTAACCTTCGTACTCGAAGTTATCGCGCAATCCCGCTACCATCGCCGGCTCATCTTCAACGATTAAGATCTTGCTTTTCATAAATGCCTCAAAGAGTTTTTTTAGCCACAAAAAGGCACAAAAACACAAAAAGAGTTAATCAGGAAGAGCGATCTCACTAAAAAACATTTTGTGATTTTTGTGGGCTTCATTTTGTGCCTTTTGTGATCACGTTGTCGATGGATTGGGGAGCGGCAAGGATAACGTGAATTTGCTGCCGCGTCCGGGCGTGCTCTCGACTTCAACATCGCCGCCGTGCGCGCGCGTTATGTGACGCACGAGCGACAGACCAAGCCCGCTGCCTTTCGTGTTGTGTACCAGCGGATCGCACGTTCGATAAAACTTGTCGAAGATTCGCGACTGCTCGTTCCTGTCGATCCCAATACCACGATCGCTCACCTCGAGTTTGAGCAGACTCTGGTCGCGGTAAAGCCTGACACCTAGAAATTTTTCGTTGTCGGAATATTTCAGTGCATTGTTGACCAGATTGACCAGCGCGCGCGCAATCGCTTCGCGATCGACTTTCACCGCCGGAATGCCCGGATCGATGTGTTCCTCGAGCGCAAATCCCTGCTGCTCGATCTGGTAGCGATACGAGTCGAGAGTGGTTCGCACGAGTTCAGCGATGTCGGTCTCTCTGAAGTCGTACTCTTTCGCGCCCGCTTCAATCCGCGAGAAGTCGAGAATGTTATTGATCAACGCACTGAGCCGCTCGCTCTCTTTGCGAATGATGCTGTAATACTCGTTCTTCTTCTCCTGCGTCGTAATGCGACCGAGCTCGAGTGTTTCGGCGTAGAGTCGGATCAGCGCGAGTGGCGTTCGCAACTCGTGCGACACGTTGGAAACGAAGTCAGACTTCAAACGCGCGAGCGCGACTTGCTTGTTGACGCTGCGATACGTCAACACCAGACCGCCGATCATCAAGACCGATAACACGGCGAGGATCAGAAAACTCTGCCACACCCAACGACGGCTAATCGCTTCCGCGGTCGTGCCCTGAAACTTGATTCCGAGTGCAAGACCATGAAACGGATCGTCGAGCTTGTAGGTAACTTCCGGTTTGCCGCTACCCCAACCGGGTGAAATCGCCAGCGGTCGATCTAGTTCGGCTTTCAAAACGTCCGCCGGGTAAACAATCATTGCGAGCTTTTGATCCGGATGCTCGATCGCCGCTTTCGGCATCAATTCGAGGAAGCCCTGCTCATGGACTTGCTCTGGATCATTCGTGAAACTTTGCGAGGTCAACTCTTCGAATAATTGTGGAAAGAATTTTTCTTTTAAGTAGTTTGGATCGAAGCTCGCGCCACCTAACACGACTCGATCGCCAGCGACTTCGGGAAAACTAAATATCGCCGTTGTTGTATAGACAAGACCATTCGACCTCTGAGACTCGCCCGCCATCCACATGATCGGCTTGGGTTTTCTGCGCAACTGTCCACACAGGTACCCTCCTTCCAGGTTAAACCAGGCGCTGTACATCTTGCCTGATTCATCGGCCTCTTTCTCGTTCATGAGATCGCGCTGCGGCTCGAGGACAATGCCTGTCTTGGCGTCATAGAGAAACACATGAGTGAACCACGGGTTTTTCTGGACGATCTGATCCAGCTTTTTTCGTTTCACGTCGTCTGGATCGTCCACGGAAGGAAAAGCATGGCGAACTTCTTCCGTCATTCCATAAGCCTTGCTCGCCATCTTCTTCGCACCGATCGTCAGCACATACTGAAAATCGCGATGAATCAGCGCCTCGACCTTCTTGTCGCGCTGGATCGATTTGACGTGTTGATAGTTAACGAAGATCAGCGTCAAGGCCGGCAACACCACGGCAAGTCCAAGCGTGAGCACCAGCCGGAAACGAGCATTGCTTTCTCTTTTAGACTTCATTGCGGGCCAGAGGATACGCCCGCTCGGGCCGGGCCGTGTCAAGGGCAAGTAAAAAGTTGTTAAGAGTTGTGAAATCCGCGGAAATCCGCGTTTATCCGCGGCTTATTTGACAAACTCGGTTATAGTAACGCGCGTCCCGGAGTTTGGCTATGGAGTCTACAGTGAGACATTTGACGATGGAGGAGCTCGAAGCAGCGCTGGACCACCTGCGTGACGCGCCGAAGGATGAAGGGGTGTTGCAATTGATCGTTTGCCGTCCTGACGTGGATCAACGAGAAATCTTGACTGAAGCTGAGCTCGATCCGCTTAAAGGATTGATCGGCGACAACTGGATCGTGCGCCCGAGCTCAAAGACACCGGACGGATCGCCGCATCCCGAGATGCAGATCAATATCATGAACTCACGCGTCACCGCTCTCGTCGCCCAGGACAAAGAGCGTTGGCAACTCGCCGGAGATCAGCTCTACCTCGACATGGATTTGAGCAAAGAAAACCTGCCTGCCGGCGCGCGCATACAACTCGGCTCGGCAGTGCTCGAAGTGAGCCCGTGGCCACACACTGGCTGTCATAAGTTCGTCGCACGATTCGGTGCTGAGGCGATGAAGTTTGTGAACTCAGAAGTCGGACGTGAGCTCTGTCTGCGGGGCATCAACGCGAAGGTGGTCCAAGCGGGTGTTGTTAAAGTGGGCCAGGTCGCCAAAAAGCTCTAAGCGGCCCTTTGCCGCGCATGTCTCCCTTCTGCAAACTCCTCGATCATCTTCTTATTGAACGCGGGTATATCGGCAGGCTTCCGACTGGTTATTAAGCCGTTATCCACCACTACATCTCGATCGACCCAATGCGCACCTGCATTAATTAGATCTGTTTTCAACGAAGGCCATGAAGTAATAGTCCTGCCTTTGATAATTTCCGCATCGATAAGCGTCCACGGTGCATGACAAATCGCAGCGACCGGCTTGCCCGTTGCGAAGAAGCCGTCAACGAACTCCACCGCTCTCGTCATTGTTCTCAACTGATCCGGATTGCGCACACCGCCCGGAAGTAATAATGCGTCGTAATCATCAGAACGCGCCCGGCTCAAGGGCATATCAACTGGAAATGAATCTGCTTTATCGTCGTGGTTCCACCCCTGCACTTCATTGTCAGCGGGGGAAACAATCTCAGTGATCGCTCCAGCCTCTTCCAAAGCTCTCTTCGGCTCAGTCAGCTCAACCTGCTCGAAGCCGTCGGCAACCAGAATGGCCACCTTCTTCCCCTTCAGTTTCTTCTCCATGAGGCATCCTCCTTGTTCTCAACATAAAACTTTGCCGCGGGCTACTGGCTGGTAAATGGAGTGCGGTAAACCTGATTGGCTTTGGTCGGCGGTCCGAAGCGTGGGCAAGTCTACCGCACTCCAACGTGCCCTGCTCTATCTGGCATTTGGGTACTTAGCAATAGAGGGGCCGCCAGACGCGGATCTCGAAAGACCAATGTATTGGAGCGTACAGATAAGGTGAGAGTTAAAAAATACACAAGAAACGTAGGGAAGTCCGACAGCACTGTTCGAACTCGCTACTACAAAGACCAGCTCAAACTGCCTTCTTCTTCCAGCGGCCGAGACGAAACACTACTGCACTGACGACTGCGAGCGTCGAAAAGGCCACCATCATCGCCACAAACACGCCGCGCGGCCCCATGCCCACTTTCATACTCAGCACGTACGCGAGCGGAATCTCCCAGAGCCAGAACACGAAGAGGTTGATAATGGTGGGCGTCCAGGTGTCGCCCGCGCCGTTGAACGACTGCCCGAGCACCATGCCGTAGGCGTAGAATAAAAATCCATACGCCACGATCCGCAAACAATCAACACCGTAATGCGCAACGTTCGGATCGTCTGTGTAGAACCAAATGATCTGCGGTGCGAAGAAGATGAATAGCAGCCCGACCACCCCGAGAAAGATCATGTTGTAGAAGCCGGCTTTCCAAACCGCGCGCTCGGCGCGTTCCGGATCCTTCGCTCCCAGCGCCTGACCCACCATCGTCGCCGCGGCATTCGCCATTCCCCACGAAGGCAAGAGCGCAAACAGGATCACGCGAATTCCAAACGTGTAACCCGCAACTGCATTGCTTCCGAAGCTCGAAATGATGCGCACGAGACCGATCCAGCTCGCCATACCGATGAAGACCTGGAACGTTCCCGTCGCTGACAGACGAATCAAGCGACCAATAATCGACGGCTCGATACGAAGATGTTGGCGCTGGATTTCGAATCGCCCACCGGACCGAAAGAGCTTGATGAGTGCGAAGATTGCGCCCGTGCCTCTTCCGATCGACGTCGCTATCGCAGCGCCGACGATGCCGAGCTTCGGAAAAGGTCCGAGTCCGAAGATCAAACAGGGACCAAGAACAATGTTGATCCAGTTGGCCAGCCACAACGTGCGCATCGCGATCGCAGCGTCACCGGCGCCACGGAAGATCGCATTGATCATGAAGAGCATCACGACGCTGATGTTGCAGGCCAGCATCACTCGCGTGAACGCTGAGCCATGTTCGATCACCCACGGCGAGCCGCCCATGAGAGCGAGGAGTTTTGGAGCGAGCGGAGCGCCGATTGCGCCAATAACGATCGACACGATGACAGCGAGCGCAATCGCCTGGACTGCCGCGCGCGCAGCGCCATCAGGATTCTTTTCACCGATGCGACGCGCGATCATCGCCATCGCGCCGATGCTCAAACCGATAGCGAGCGCGTAAACGAGAGTCATCAACGATTCGGTGAGACCGACAGTTGCGGCAGCGTCTGTTCCGAGGTGTGAGACCCAGAAGATGTCGACCACGGCAAAAATGCTCTCCATGATCATCTCGAGGACCATCGGAACTGCGAGGAGCAGGATCGCCCGGCCAATCGGACCACGCGTGTAGTCTCGATGCGAGCCACGGATCGACTCCTTCACCGCAGACCAAAGGCTTTGCTGCTCTTCTTGGGGGATAACAACTGTCTCAGACATACTCAGATCCGCGTTTATCCGCGTAAATCCGCAGCTTAAACCGTCCTACCGAAATCATCCTGAAGACGTTCAATATCGTCTTCACCGAGATACGTTCCGCGCTGCACTTCGATGAATACTAAATTTCCCTCTTCCGGGTTCTCGACGCGATGTGCGGCGCCGATCGGAATGTCGATCGCTTCGCCGGCGCGAACTGTGATCTCCTCGTCGTTGAGTGTCACTTTCGCTGTTCCTTCTACTACGAACCAGTGCTCTGCGCGTTGCGAGTGTTTTTGGTAACTGAGTCTTTTGCCAGGCAAGACCTCGATCCGTTTCACTTTGAAACCGCGATCTTCCTCGAGCACGGTGTAGGTGCCCCACGGCCGGCGATCAAACTCCCGCATACACGTTCCTCCTTGAATTCGAATGCTGGAATATAACAGAACCGAGCGCGGTAGCGCGGGGTCAAGTTCTTCAACGAGCGTTGATGGGAAACTTGACCCGGCGCTACCGCGCTCGGTTCTGTTTGGGTGCGGGTTTAGGAGCTTGCTTTCAGCGTCATGTAGATCACGGCGTTGCGTCGCTTGACCAGCACGAGCGCCGGCTTCGCGCCTGATCGCTGCATCGCAGCGGTAAACTCCGCGACGGTCTTTACCGGCTGACGATTCACTTCCTGGATCAAATCGCCCTGCCGCAATCCGGCGACGGCAGCGCTGCCCTCCGGATCGACTCTGCTGATTATCAATCCCTTGTCGTCAGCATCGAGCCCGTTGCGCTGAGCCATTCCCGGAGTAAACGGCGTCAACGCCATTCCATACTTATCGGTTCCGGTAGGACCAGTGCTGCTGGTCTCCTCCTCACTTTCCGGCCGTTCCTGAACAGGCAATTCCGCGAGCGATACCTGGAAGCTCTGCTCACGTCCGTTTCGGCGCGCCGTCACGTCAACTGTCGATCCCGGCCCGAGGTTCGCGACGAGATTTCGCAGGCTGTTGTTGTCGAGAACCGGTTGTTTGTTGATGGCCGTGATCACGTCGCCACGCTGGATGCCAGCTCGCTCAGCCGGACCACCGCTCTGAACCGAGGTGACAATCGCGCCCCGGACCGCCGGCAGACTTAAGCTCGAAGCGAGATCCGCGGTGACTGACTGAATCGTCACACCCAGCATTCCGCGGCGCACTTTTCCAGTCTTCATCAACTGATCCATGACGGTGCGCGCCATGTTCGACGGAATCGCGAAGCCGATGCCGATGCTTCCACCGGACGGCGACAGAATTTGCGAGTTGATACCGATCAGCTCACCGGTCGTGTTGACGAGAGCGCCGCCGGAATTACCACGGTTGATCGCGGCGTCGGTCTGAAGGAAGTCTTCGAAACTGCCGTCGCTGAGGCCGGTCGAGCGACCTTTCGCGCTCACGATACCGGAAGTCACCGTCTGGCCGATGCCGAGCGGGTTACCGACTGCCAGCACGAAATCACCGACGCGTACTTTGTCCGAGTCACCGAGTTGAAGTGTCGGCAGGTCACGCGCATCGATCTTCAACACCGCGAGGTCGCTCGGCGCATCGGAGCCGACCAGCTTGGCGGTAAAGGTGCGGTTGTCAGTTAGTTCAACTTTGATCTCCAGTGCGCCATCGACGACGTGGTGGTTAGTCAAAATGTAACCGTCCGAGTTGACGATGACTCCGGAGCCGACGCCCTGTACGCGCTGTGGCGGCTGCTGTTGTCCCTGTTGCATGCGGTCGCCGAAAAAGTCGCGTAACGAAGGGTCGTCCATGAACGGAAACTGCTGTGCGTTTCGGGCTCGCTCCGTTGACCTGATGGTCACAACGGCGGGCGAGACCCTGCTCACAAGATCTGCATACGAAGCTTGCAAGCTCTGGGCACTAGCCGAGACAAACGAAAAAGCCACGAGAAGCAGACTTGCAATCATGCTTCGTCGCAAAATTGTTCCTTTATAAATAGTCTTGTCTTTCATTAGAAATCTCCACTGTGAATGCAATAAGTACGGACTTATGATTCAAACGAGGCCCGTTCCGTTTACCGCCAAGAACCATAAGGCTTTATGCTATACTGCGCCCGTTCAAAACCCGTAAATCCCGTTGTTCTAAGGTATTTGCCGCAAGCTGGTAATTCTGATCTGTTCGCCCCGACGGTTATATTCCAACGAAAAATACATTTTATTTGAGGTATAGCTCTGGTGCACGGGATAGAGACCAACGGCCACGAGGACAATTCCGTTCTGATCGTTAACGATGAGCCCGATCAGCTCACCCTGATGGGCGGTCTGTTACGAAAGGCGGGTTACTCCGTTTTAACAGCAGAAGATGGTCTCGACGGTCTGACCCTCGCCAGACGCGAGCGACCCGACCTTGTCATTAGCGACGTTTCAATGCCGCGGATGAATGGTCTCGAGTTTTGTCGTGAGATCCGCGCTGACTCAGAGCTCAGCACTGTCCCCATCCTGCTCATCACCGCGCACCAGAAAGACACCGAAAGCGCCGTCGCTGGAATGAAAGCCGGCGCTGACGACTATCTCGAGATTCCTTTCGACGCGCCTCGTCTAATCGCGAAAGTCTCAAGATTGCTGGAACGCTCGCGTGTGGAAGCGAGTTATCGCGATCTCGTCGAGCATGCCAGCGACATGATCTTCACACAGGATCTGTCCGGTCGCGTCACGAGCATGAACCTCGCGGGACAAAAGTTTCTCGGTCGTAAATCAGACGAGATCATCGGCAACTCGTTCTTCAACGTGTTCGGCATCATTCCCGAAAGCAACGGGTTCGTTGCCAGTCTCGGACACCCGCAGGAAGCACACGAATTTCGCCACCAGTTTGTAGCTCGCTCCGCAAATGGCGAGGATCGCTGGCTGGATCTAATCGTCTCGCCGATCAAAGACAAGTTCGACGTAACCGTCGGTTTCCGCGGACTCGCCCGCGACGTCACCGAACGAAAACGCTTCGAGGAGGCACTGCGCGACTCCGAAGAACGCTACCGGCTTCTTTTCGAATCGACGCCGCAGCCAATCTGGGTCTACAACGAAGAAACGCTCCACTTCCTCGCCGTCAATGAAGCAGCGATTCGCACTTACGGCTACACGCGCGAAGAGTTTCTCTCAACGATAACGATCAATGACATCCGTGCGCGCGAAGACATTCCCACGCTGATGATCAAGAACGATCCGAACGACCTCGTGATCTCCAGCCCCTGGCGTCACCGGACGAAGGACGAAAAAACAATCTACGTCGAAATAAGCTCGCACCCGGTAGTTTTCGACGGCAAAAACAGCAAGCTCGTTATCGTCAACGACGTCACCGAACGAAAGCTTCTCGACGAGAAACAACAACGACTGCACGCATCGCTCCAACAGTCGGCGATGGAGTGGCGCCAGACGTTCAACGCCATCGATTTCCCGGTTTTAATCATCGATCTCGACGGATACATCAAACGCTCCAACCAGGCCGCCGAGCAGATCGTCGGCATCGAAGCGGAACAAATACTCGGCAAGAAGGTAGGCGAGCTTGGTGAACACGAGCCATGGAAAAAGGCCGAAGAGATGCTCGAGACCCTGCTTGAGTATCCCGCTCCCAAAACTGAAGAGATCAAAGACGAGGCCACCGGAAAAACGTGGGCCATCACGCTTTATCACGTCAACGAATTCGGCTCGTTTGGCGAGCGCGCCATTTTGATCGCGCAGGACATCACGAAGAGGGCCGAGCTCGAAGCGTCGCTGCGTCAAAGCGAGATGATGTCGCTGCTGGGCTCGCTCGTGGCCGGTGTGGCGCACGAAGTCAGAAACCCGCTGTTCGGGATCTCTTCGATAATCGATGCGTTTGAGACACGATTCAGCGACCGCACGGAATACCTGCGCTATACAAACGTCTTGCGCGACGAGATCGGACGCCTCACCATTCTGATGGAAGAACTGCTAGAGTACGGCAAGCCGTTCCGCGGTGAGTTGTATCTCGTCTCGATGGAAGAGATGATCGCGCGATCGATACGCGCCTGTATACCGGCGGCGGAAGTGGCCCACGTCAATCTCGTAAATGACGTTGAAGAGTCGCTGCCGAAGATCAGGATTGACCGTCGCAGACTTTCGAAAGTATTTGTAAACCTGATCGAGAACGCGATCCAGCATTCACCGAAAAGCAGTTCGGTCACCATCGAAGCGCGAAGAATCAACGACGGAAATAACGAGTGGGTCCAGTGCGCAATCAAGGACTCGGGCAACGGGATTCCCGCTGATGATCTGTCGAAGATCTTCGAGCCGTTTTTCTCAAAGCGGCGTGGCGGCACCGGACTCGGTTTGGCGATTGCCCAACGAATCATGCAGGAACACGGTGGAAAGTTGATTGCGGGCAATAATCCTGAAGGCGGAGCCTGTATGATAGCGAGGTTTCCAATACCCTCCGAGGGAGACTCTTGATGTCCAGGAATAAGGTGTTGGTGGTTGACGATGAGTCGGGCGTGAGATTTGGTATCCGTGATTTCCTCGAACAGCACGGGTACGAAATCGAAGAGGCGGAGAGCTGCCAGGACGCGCAGCACCTGTTTCGCAGTTCCCGGCCCGACATCGTCATTGCTGACTACATGCTCCCGGACGGCACGGCGCTCGATCTTCTACCCCGACTCCGCGAGATCGATTCTGGCATTCCACTTCTGGTCTTAACAGCACACGGCTCCATTGATCTTGCAGTCAGGGCGATCAAAGAAGGCGCGGAACAGTTTCTGACCAAGCCGCTTGAATTGCCGACGCTACTTGTCATCTTGCAACGACTACTTCAAAAACAACGCAACCATCACAAACAACTCGCCAGCAAGTCGCGACAGTCTCGCCAGGCGATCGATCCATTCATCGGCACGAGCGCCGCGATTCGTGCGCTCTCAGCTCAGGCGCGCAAGCTCCTCTCGACCGAAAGTCCCGTGCTGATTCTTGGTGAAACCGGCACGGGCAAAGGCGTGCTGGCGCGCTGGCTGCACGAGAACAGCCCGCGAGCCGACGAAGCGTTTGTCGATCTCAACTGTGCTGGTCTAACTAGAGAGCTTCTCGAGACGGAGCTTTTCGGCCACGAAAAGGGCGCGTTCACGAGCGCGACTGCGTCGAAACAAGGACTATTTGAAGTGGCCCATCGCGGCTCGATCTTCCTCGATGAAGTCGGCGACGTGGATCTTCAGATTCAACCCAAGCTGCTGAAAGTTCTTGAAGAGAAGCGGTTCAGACGATTAGGCGACGTTCGCGACCGGCAAGTGGACGTACGACTGATTGGCGCCACTCACCAGGACATCGGGCAGCTCGTGCGTGAGAAGCGGTTTCGCGACGATCTCTACTTCCGCATCAGCACGATCCCGTTGTCGTTCCCGTCACTGCGCGAAAGAACTGAAGACATTCCGACGTTGGCCCAATATCTTCTCGACAAGATCGCTGCGGACCTGGGCCGTGGCGAGCTGCGGTTGGACCAGAGTTGTATTCAAGCTCTGCAGGCTTACTCCTGGCCCGGAAATATCCGAGAGCTGCGGAATGTTATCGAACGCGCGGTCCTATTGAGTGAACAGAAACACATCACGTTGAATGATCTTCACTTCGACGGCCACACACAGATCGGTGCAACTTTTCTCGACACGAATCTCACGCTGCTCGAACTCGAAAAGCAGCACATCGAGCGCGTGCTTCAGGAGGAGCGCGGCCGCGTTGAGAAGGCGGCCCGGCGTCTGGGTATTCCACGAAGCTCGCTTTATCAAAAGATCAAGAAGCACCAGATTTCAATGTCCAAAGTCTAGACTTCAGTCTGGATACTGGACAACCGCCTGACAATTCGCTTGGACCAGCCTCACGAAACATTGGAAATACGATGCCTTTCCACATATATAAGATTCACAGGCACTTGGCTCATGTTTTGCAAGGCAACGGCCACGTGCCAATGTGTCGTTATCCCTCTCGACCCGACCGGGAGGCTCGTCTGGCTGGTATTGTTTGAGCGTCGCACTTGCCCCGCACCGCTCGTCTATACACGCCTCAAACATAAGTCTAAGTCCAGTTCTGCGGACTGGATATCAAGGAATTGTTAACCCCAAGGAGACGTGAAATGCCCAGGTTTTCGAACCTCAAAAGCTCACTGCTTGCCCTTGCGGTCTTCGGGATTGTTGCTATAGCCCACGGAACTGCGAAGGCTGATCCGATCTCAGTATGCACTGGGGCCGGATGCAGTACTACTAACGTTACTGGAACTATTGTCGCCGGCAATGGAACCGTAACTATCACCCTTAACAACAACCTGACTAACGCCCAAGTTATCAGCGTTATTCAAAACGTCAGCGGCGTTTATTTTCAGGTGAGTGGTTATAACGGCGGCGCTGTTTCGCTTTCAGCGAGCAACAGCACGCAGTCAACCAACATCGACGGCAGTGGAAACGCCACCCTCGCGGGTGCGGTTAATCCGACCGGCTGGGCTGGTGGTCACAGCGGTAATTTGATTACGGCCTGTGTGATCTGCGCTTTCGGTATCAGCTCGCCTGCGGGTCCGGATCAAACACTCATCGGTGGTACGGGAAGTGGAGCATATGCAAATGCCAATGGCAGCATCGCTGGAAATGACCCGCACAACCCGTTTTTGGTCGGCACCCTGACTCTTACTCTCGTAGTTCCGGGAGTAACGGCCCAATCAACATTTAGCAATGTTGTAATTCAATTCGGAACTACCGCGACTCCGCCCCAGGTCCAACAGGTACCAGAGCCGGCAAGCATGCTGCTTCTGGGATCAGGCCTTGTCGGCGTTGCCGCTGGTTTCCGTCGTCGCTTCGCGAAGAAGTAAACGCAAGCGTAAAGAGAGTTTTGTAAACATTAGACATGTTGGCGCAGTCGCGGTTGCCCCGCGACTGTGACTACATTGGCCCGTAACCGAGTGTTTATTTGCCTACCGATTAACGTTCCCTCTCTAGGGTAGGTGCGGACGTGCATCGAGGCGAAACAATAGGGGAGCACAAACCATGACAGGTGTTCTAAAGGCAACTCTCATGAGTGCATTGCTTCTGGGAATTGTGTCACTCGGAATGGCAGAGGCCAAGGCTGACCCGGTAACATTCTCCACGTCAGGAACTTTTACGTGTGCGGGATGTGCTGGCAGCGGCACCAACTCTGTGACTTTTCTGGGTGGCATGGGCAACGCAGTCATGATCACCTTCACAGGACTGGGATCGACCAGTTTGAATACTCCCACGGGTTCCAGCTTCGGTAACTTTCAAACATTCGTTAGCGGCAACGGCGCCATTAATATTTCCGGCACCTTCACGCTCACGATTACACAAACAATCCCGACCGCCGGCAGCGACAGCTTCGCGGCAACTTTCAGCGGGACCTTTAGCGCAAGTAACTCCGGTACCGGAGTGGTCAATTTTACGGTCACCTCGATTACTATCGGTGGCGTTACTTACGCGATCACTAATAATCCACTGAACCTGGTTCCTCCCGCTTCAAACAATGGAATAACCACGGTACAGGGACAAATCACCAGCAACCCGGTTCCAGAACCAACCAGCATGTTTTTGCTGGGTACGGGCTTGCTCGGTGTGGCTGGAGCGGTAAGAAGGCGCTTCAAGTCACGATGACAATGGATGGTTAGGCACCCTCCGTTGAGGGTGCCGGTCGTCCAATCGATTTTGAGAACATTATTACAAAGGGCGAATGTTTAATTTGAGCCCGGTTGATTAAGGGAGACTTTATTAATGTACGCTGAACCAATGATTCTTCCCCTCGATACCAATGGGCGAATCTACGCCATTCAGGATGAGAAGGGGAACACGATTGGGACCGGCACACGCGAGGTATGCGAAGTTCTGCTCTACATAATTACCAAACCAGCCTCGCAAAGTATTTCAGGTAGAAATGGCCCAACCTCGCAGCGCCCAAACGTGCGGGCTGCGATTGCGATATAGCTTCGAACATCACAGGTAAACAGGAACTGTCGCGTTAACCTCATCGTTGATCGGTGCGGAGGTAGTAACGATGAGTACCACGGGAATCGGAAAGCTAAGCCTCTGCAACGCAGAGTGCCCCTGGTTACAACCCTCGCTAAAATTTAATGGTTGAATTGTGTTTGTATTGGTGTGCCCCGTGAAGCAGAGTCGATTTGGAACGCTCAAAAAAGTCTCCGGTAGACTAAAACAAATGTGGCTGGGCAGGGACGAAAGATCTTTAAGAGAAACGCCAATGCCACGCTTGTTGGTAGTCGACGATGAAGAGTCGATCTGTTTCTCGATGAGTGAATATTTCTCCCTGCAGGGTTATAAAGTTGATACCGCTTCTGAGCTTGAAGAGGCTGAAAAACTCCTCGGCGCCACCACCTACAAAGTCGTCATTCAGGATCTGCGCCTCACGATGACCAACAATCATGACGGCCTCGATATCATCAGGTTGATCAGAGCTCAGAACCCGCAAACGCGAATCGTTGTTTTGACCGCTTACGGCTCGGCTGAAATCGAAGACGAAGCGAGACGTTGTGGCGCCGATGCATTTTTGAGAAAACCGAAGCCTTTGTCACAGGTCGCACAGGTCGTTCAAGGCCTGATCGAATCCCCTCCTCGCCACGCCGCCCGCCCCGCTTAGTTTTAGCCACAAAAAGGCACAAAAAGCACAAAATATCTTTCTGTTAACGAGCTGAATGGATTCGAGCGCGCCTACCTCGTTCGATCATTATGGTTTTTGTGCCTTTTTGTGGCTAATGGAAGTCGTGGGAGGGTGTGGCGGCGACGGCAAATTTTAGTGGCTGGATGTGGCTCGCTTTTACTGAGATTACGTTGTCCTGGTTTTGTAGTGCGCCCTCGATCAGCAGAAACGGGTGGGCTACCAGCTCAGACCTGTACTTCTCAAAGAGTTGCGGCGTGACGATGATGTTGCTGACACCCGTCTCGTCTTCGAGGCTCAGAAACATGAAGCCCTTCGCGGTGCCGGGTCGCTGCCGCACGATCACCCAACCGGCCACGCGCACAAACGTCCCATTGCGCATCTTCCGGATGTCGATCGCTCTCAGCGCCTTCAGCTTGTTCAACTGAGCGCGGTGATAAGCAACCGGATGTTTTCCGATCGTCAATCCGGTGCCACGAAAATCCGCGTTCACTCGCTCCGTCAACGTCATTTGCTCTAACGGTGAATTGCCGTCGCTTTCGAGTAGACCCTCGTACAGCTCGCCCGTTTCGCGCGTCACACGTTCAACCTGCCAGAGCGCATCGCGACGTGTAGACGACTGAATGAAATTCAACGCTCCAACCGCCGCCAGTTTTCGCAACCCATCCTTGCGCAACGCAGGCACACGATTGCGCAGGTCGTCGATGCCTACAAACTCACCCGCCGCTCGCTCGCGCACAATCGCCTCGCCTGCCCCGCGGCTCAAACCTTTGACGTACATCAGACCAAGCCGCACCGCAAGCGTCTCATCCGCCTGTTTCTCGATCGTGCACAACCATTCAGAACACGTGATATTGATCGGCAAAACTTTCAACCCGTGTCGCTGCGCATCTTTAATGAGCGTGAAGGGTTGATAAAAACCCATCGGCTGGTTGTTGAGAATCGCGGCCGTGAACGCCGCCAGGTAATTGCATTTCAGATACGCACTCGCATAAGCGATGAGCGCAAAGCTAGCCGCATGCGACTCCGGAAAACCATAAAGCGCAAACGAGCTGATCGAGAGCACGATCTCGTCCTGTTTCTCGCCCGTGATTCCGTTTTTCCTCAGGCCTTCGCGCAGTTTCCCCTCGATGATTTTCATGCGCGCTTCCGAGCGTTTGAAACCAAACGCGCGTCGCAGCTCCTCCGCTTCGCCGCCAGTAAAGCCGGCGCAGATCATGGCCATGCGGAGCAGTTGCTCCTGAAACAACGGCACTCCGAGCGTGCGTTTTAAGACCGGCTCCAGCAATGGGTGCGCATAAGTTACGGGCTCCCTGCCCTGCCGGCGTTTGAGATATGGATGGACCATGTTGCCGACAATGGGCCCGGGTCGAATGATTGCGACCTGAACCACGATGTCGTAGAAAGTCGCCGGACGCAGTCGCGGCAGACACGACATCTGCGCACGGCTTTCAACCTGAAACATTCCGATCGTGTCGGCACGTTGCAGTGCTTCGTAAACTGACTTGTCACTTTGCGGCAGGTGCGCGAGATCCACGTCTTCACCATACGCGTCGTGGATCAACTCGATCGAATCTTTCAGCACTGACATCATGCCGAGTCCCAGCAGGTCGACCTTGATCAGCCCGAGGTCCGCACAGTCTTCCTTGTCCCATTGGACCACCACGCGTCCGGGCATCGCGGCGGGCTCGAGCGGCACGATCGCGTCGAGCTGTCCCTGACAAATCACCATGCCGCCTGAATGCTGGCCGAGATGGCGTGGTAGATCCTGGACCATTTGATAAAGCTGGAAGAACTTTTTGATTCGCGGCTGGCGCAGATCCAGACCGGCATCGCGAAACTGTCGCTCGCCGGAATCGTTTGGATCTTTCCATTCAAACGTGTGGACAAGAGCTGACAGACGTGCCAGCGTTTCGTCGTCGAAGTCGAGCACCTTCCCAACCTCGCGCGCCGCCGAGCGCCCGCGATAAGTGATGACGTTCGCAGTCATCGCGGCGCCGAGTTTTCCGTAGCGCTCGTAAACGTATTGAATCGCCTGCTCGCGCTGATCTCCGCTCGGTAAGTCGAGATCGATGTCAGGCCACTCGCCTCGTTCTTCAGAAAGAAACCGCTCAAACAACAGATCCATGCCGACCGGATCGACGGCGGTGACTCCGAGTGAATAACAAACAGCGCTGTTTGCCGCTGAGCCACGTCCCTGGACCAGTATTCCCTGCCGGTTACAAAACTGGACGATGTCCCAAACGATCAGGAAATAACCTTCGAGCCCAAGCTTTTCGATTAACGTCAGCTCGCGCTCGAGCTGCGGGCGCGCGCGCTCGTAAGTGGGCATGCCGTATGTGCCCGTGTAGCGCAGGCGCGCGCCTTCTTCCGTGTGTTTGCGCAGGAACGACGTCATGGTCTCGCCGTGCGGCACAGGATACCTGGGAAACTCGTAGCCGAGATCTTCGAGCGTAAACTCGAGTCGCGACGAGAGCTCAGTAGTGTTTGCGATCGCTTCCGGCAGATCTGCAAACAGCTTCTCCATCACCGCGGCCGGCTTGAGATATCGTTCGGAGTTTTGCGCGAGCAGACGCCCGGCAGTTTCGAGTCGGACGTGATTGCGGATGCAGGTGAAGACGTCGGTGACTTCGCGCTGTGTGGGCGTCGCGTGACACACGCCGTTAGTGGCAAGCAATGGCAGACGATTACGCTGCGCGATCTCGATCACGAGATGGTTGCGAGCTTCTTCATCGCGATCGAGATGGCGCTGTAGTTCCGCGTAGACATTCTTTTTACCGAAGAGATCGATCAGCCATTCGGTTGTGCGCTGTGCTTTCGCGGTGTTGTCTAGATCTCCGGGGCTGAGCCCAGTGGCGATTGGTCCATCAAAGCTGCCCGTCAAACAGATCAAGCCTTTCGCATGCGCGGCGAGCTCGTCGGCAGTCGCTACGCATTCGCCCGGCTTTGCGTGTTTCGGCACACGCAATTTCATGAGCGTGATTAGACGGCAAAGGTTTTGGTAACCAGTGCGGTTGCGCACCAGGACGGGAACTGAGCAGAGACCTTGATGGTTCGGCTTTTGAACGCTTATCTCGGCGCCGATGTGGGCCTTGATGCCGTTCTTCTTACCGCAGAGGTGAAAACGCGGTGCGCCATAAACTCCGTCACGATCGAGCAGCGCCATCGCCGGCATCTCCAGCGCGAGACCGGCCGAGATCAACTCTTCAGGCACAGACGCGCCTTCGAGAAAGCTGAACGCCGACCGCGCATGTAATTCAACGTAGCTGGACATTAAAAAGAGTGTTTCACGCAAAGGCGCAAAGGATCGCAAAGACGCAAAGGTGGGTCAAATACTTCGGACGCGCCTTTGCGCCTTTGCGATCCTTTGCGCCTTTGCGTGAAAAATTAATCGTAGTTTCCCTCTACAAACCAGTTCTCGGTTTTGAGCTCGCGGTAGACGCGATAGAGCGCCTGCTTTCCAAGGCGCTCGAGCGTCACGTCCCATTCGTCGCGCGCCCAACTATCGTCGCGCCACCAATCACCCGTTGTTCTCCATGGTCCAGCCAGGTCAACTACTTTCCCATAAACACTTCGCTGCTTGCCCCACGCGCTAATCTGCGTGGGCCAACCTTGCTTCACTTCAACAATCGCTCGCAGCGGCGGACGAAACCTGCGAAAGCCTAAACATTGCCGCGGCGTAATCGTCTGTGACGGCTGCTTCTTTCGACGTCGCCTGCGATCGGTATCAGTTTGCAGCGTGAACCGCTTCATGCTGAACGCGTCCGGACGATGAGTATCAAGCAACGCCGGCGAACCGATGTTTTCCTCGCCCACGAGTTTGGCGAGTCGCGCAAGCGTCAACTCGAGTTTGTCCGGCGCAGGCGCGAGCGGCACAAACAAACCACTCTGCAACACACGCGGTTTCACTGGCTCACACGTAATTGAAACTGACGTGACTGCCGCCTGCGGCGGATGCATCTCCGCGTCAAGCAACAACAACTTCAGAAACACTTTGTGATCGCGCATCGGGTGAGGCAGAGACAGCTTGCGCTCGTGTGTCGTCTGATCTTCGAGCTGCATCGTCACGCACAACTCGTTCGTCGCGAGCGCATACGCGTCCAAAGCGGCGCAGAGCTGGTGCAGCAGTCGCCTGAAGATGAAGGAAAGGGGCTCGAGCTCGCTGATGGGGTGTTCGAGCTCGAGCGAGTTTGAAAACACAGGGGCGGGTTGTTTGACGTGCAGGTGTCGTTCAGTTCTGCCGGCAGCAAGTTGTTGAAGCTTGAGTCCCGTTTGACCGAGACGTTCGGAGACGCCGGCGACAGGAAGTGCGGCGAAGTCAGCAAACGTGCGAACGCCCCACAGCCTCAGCGTCTCGAGAATCTCCGCCGCAACTTGTTTCTCGACGCTCACAAGTGAATGATCCAGACGCTCGATTGGAAAGCCTCCCAAACAAGTCAGCTCCTCACCCGCCGAAACGAAGGTGATTCCTTTCAAGTGAGTCGCAGCATGGATGGCTGCATCCGGATTCGCGGCTACGGCTACGCTGACTGTGGTTTCTGACTCCTGAGCGCGCCGGGCTATTTCATTGGCGAGTTGGTAGGCTGAGCCAAACAGCAACTCACAGCCATCGACGTCGATGACAACGGTCCCACTCCTGACCTCCTCCACGACTGGTGAGAAGCTGTAGGCGAAGTCGGTTAAAGAGAGGGCGGCCGGCAGCTTCCAAACGTGAATACCAGCAAACATAAACTTCGAACATTAGCGAAAATCTGCCGAAAATCGGGTACGCGGATTTGCACGGATCAAGCGCACGGATTTACACGGATAAAGCGGTAGCTCTGTATTGCCCATCGTTGATCCACGGAGTAATCGGACGCTGGCGATTTACGCGGATCGCGTTATGCCGCAAGAGGCTTCCAATCGCTCGCTTCTGACTCACGCGCGACCATTCCGCCACTCCGTTCAACTCCAGCGCTAAGGCGGCGCACGATCGCGTACACGCTTCTTCTGAAATCACCGTCAGGACGGTGGGTCTGCCTTCCACCGTACGCCGGAAGCGATACCACCACGACGAGATAATCTGCCGCGCCTCTTTCCCGGGCACGTCGCCCAGGTCAAGCACCACCAAACCGAAGCCACCCGCATGCAACAGCAGGTCGGTAGCCTTGAAAGCGTGCTCGAGATTGCCGGCGCAACGAACCCACAACAAGCGATCGAAATTCATGCCCGCTGAAACTGCGGCCGCGGGCGCAAACACATCGTGCAAATCGATAAGAGCGCACGTCTCTTCATGCCTCGTCGCATACGTGAGCAGCGAATACATCAGACTGGTTCGTCCCGACGACGCCGGCCCAAAGAGCTCGCTGATTGCTCCGCGCGGCAGACCACCTGTTAACGCATCGATCTCAGCGACACCGGTGGACAGCGTTTCGACAACAGTCTTTTCGTGAATCCGGAAGGCATCGCCAAAACGCGTGGCGATCTCGGCCTGGAGCTCTGCTTTTGAGAATGCTGCTTTCATGATTAAAGTGCGATTTAATTGCCATATAAGTCCTATAGAGACTTAATGACATGCCCAAAAAACCTTTCAAAAGCGCAGCAGAAGACTTAATTCCGCCGCGACCAACGCTCTCGTCGCTCAAAAACGCCGCCGCCGATTGCCAGGCCTGCGACCTCTGGAAAACCGGGACGCAGACCGTCTTTGGCGAGGGGGCCAAACGCGTGAAAGTCATGTTTATCGGCGAGCAGCCCGGCAACGAAGAAGACCTTTCAGGCAGACCTTTCGTTGGCCCAGCCGGGCGCTTGCTCGACGACGCGCTCGAAACCGCAGGCATCGAGCGCAAACAGACTTACGTCACCAATGTTGTCAAACACTTCAAATGGGAACCGCGCGGCAAACGCCGTATCCACAAGAAACCAAATTCACTCGAGATCGCGGCCTGCCGTCCGTGGCTTCAGGCCGAGATCGCACTGATCAAACCGGACGTGATCGTCGCGCTCGGCGCTACCGCGGCCCAGGCGCTGCTCGGGCCACAATTTCGCGTCACTAAACAACGCGGCGAATTCATTCCGTCAACCCTTGCTTCCTACGTCATGGCCACGGTCCACCCGTCTTCGATCCTTCGTGCGCCTGACGATGAAACGCGACACCTCGAAATGCGGCTCTTCATCGACGATCTCAAAAAGCTCGCCAAAGTAATCAAGTAGCCCTCGCTCACGCTGTGGCTTTAGCCCGGTGGTGGTGTTCAGTCGCCCGATCCAGAAGCTGTTTAAATCCGGATGATGAGAGGCAAGACTGATCACCGGGCTAGAGTCACAGCGCGACGTTAGAGCCGAGGTGGTAATGGTCTCCCCCGCATCGCCAGCCCCAGCTCTAAAAAAACTACTTGACGTCGCGCTCATGATGTTCGAGAATGTTCGTTAGATTTTCGCTTGTCAACGAAAATTTATTCTGGGCAGTACAAAGAGGGAGAAGTGGTTATGCCAGTAACGGCCAAACAAAGAAGGATTTATGAGTTCATCCGGCGCTACATCGACTCCAATCAGGAGGCACCCACAATCGCTGAGATTGGCCGGCAATTTCAGATGAGATCGTCCGCAAGCGTGCACGCTGTGCTCACCGCGCTTGAGCGTGAAGGCTTAATCAAACGCATTCCGAATGTCAGCAGAGGGATCCAGATCGTGCAGAAGGAGGGCGGTGGCGGGGATGACGACAACGAAATCCCCTTACTCGGAACCGTTGCCGCCGGTCAGCCGATCGAAGCAATCCTGAGCCACGATACGGTTTCAGTGCCGAAGGATTTGCAGGGACATGGGCGGACGTTTGCGCTGCGTGTGCGTGGAGAATCGATGATTGATGAAAACATCCAGGACGGCGACATCATCATCGTCGAGTCGCAAAAGACTGCTGAAAACGGTCAGGTGGTGGTCGCGCTGATCGATGGGAACTATGCGACGGTGAAGAAGTTTTATCGCGAGTCCGAGTTTATTCGTCTCGAGCCCGCCAACCCGCAGTACAAGCCGATCTTTATCAAGACCGAGGAAAGGATCCAGATTCAGGGCGTGGTGCGCGGGCTCATCCGCAAGTTCGCCGCATGAAGAGTTTTTAGCCACAAAAAGGCACAAAAAGCACAAAATGGAATTTTGAATTAAGGCGCATAACTCATTAATAATTTTGTGCTTTTTGTGCCTTTTTGTGGCAAGAATGAATTTGAGTTCAGAGGGTTAATGATGTCGAGTGAGGTTGAGTTTCTTGGGTTTGCACTTGGTGATTGCACGGTGAATCTGGTCGGGGCTTCAGCGAAGTACCTGCGAGTGGTACACGGTACCGCGCTGGAGCTGGCAATACACAATCAATTCGGTGCGGAGTTCGGTGGCTTCTGGTTGCTCTCGTCGCAGATCACGCAATTGCGTCGTCTCTCCGAATACTACGCAGCAGACGAAGCACCACTGGTTGAATTCGCGATCGAGGCCTATCTCGCCGCGCAAATCCGCGAGTTTATGTTTTAGCCACGGACGGAACGGCTTGATGCCGATTTTTTCGAACGACGATAAAGGCGATGCCAAGTATGATCATGGCGCCGCCGGCGAGTGTGCGCCAGCCGAACTCCTCGTTCAAAACAATCATGCCGAGTATCACCGCGACGACCGGTGTTACTAACGCAATCAACATCGACTTCGTGACGTCCATGTTGAGGATGAGCCAGTAGTAAAGCAGAAAAGCGATCACGGAACCGACGATGGCCAGGTACAACAACGCGATCACGGCCATCCCCGTCCAGTGATAACGCAATGGATTGTCTTCGAGCGTGATACTGGCAACGAGCAGCAGTAACAAACCAAACAACATCTGCCCCGCAGTCATGATCGCGGGATTGAGGTTCTTCCCGTGTTTCTTGACGAGCACGTTCGAGTAAGCGACGAAGATCGAGCTGAGCAGCAGCGCGACACAACCTGCTAACGCCTGACGGCCTGCGACCGCGAGCTGGTTTGAGAAAACTACGGCCACGCCGCACACGCCAAGAACCACGCCGCCGATCCTGGTCCAACTCAAACGCTCGCCGGGCAAGTTGAAGTGTGCGAAGACTAATCCGAACGCGGGAGTCGTTGCTTGTAACAACGCAGCGAGTCCTGACGTGATGTATTGCTCTCCCCAGAATACGAGACCGTAGTTGAATCCGAACGACAGGATTCCGGTGACTGCGAGCAGAATCCAGTCGGCGCGAGCGCGCGGCAGTGCGAGGCCGCGAATGCGGATGATTGAAAAAACAATCGCGACGGCGATGATGAATCTGATAGCGGCGAAAGTGAATGGAGGCAGATCTTTAAGACCCAGCTTGATGAAGAGCCAGGTCGAGCCCCAGATTCCGCACAGCACTAACCAAACAAGACGGGCTTTCATTACTTCATCCACAGATTACACAGATTGTTTTTGCTGAGTCTGCGTAATCTGCGGATGGACCTCTCATTGAGCCGGCTGCGGTTTCAGTAAGGCGAACGCAGCGCCCTGTGGATCGGTCAGGATCGCAAAACGTCCGACACCGGGAATATCTTCGGCCGGTTTGCACACCTTGGCGCCGAGTCCCGACGCTTTTTCAACCGCGGCGTCACAATCCTCGACGGCAAAGTAGACGAGCCAGTGCGGCGGGACGGGTCCCATCTCAGGCATGATTTGGTACATACCGCCGACGCCCTTATCATCGTTATTGAAGACTGTGTATTCCATCGGGCCAGGGCCGGGGAACATCTGCCTGGTCCAGCCAAACACGTTCGAATAAAACTCGCCCGCGTTTTGGGTATTGTTTGTGCCGAGCTCGTTCCAGACAGGAGCGTTGGGAACACCCCACGCGGTGGAACCCTTGTTGTCCATCGACTGCCAGATTGAAAAAACTGCTCCTGTCGGATCCTTGATGACAGACATCCGTCCAAGCGTCGCGACATCGAACGGGCCATTGATTATCGTCGCGCCCGCGGCTTTTGCTTTTTCCGTTGTCTCGTCTGCGTTTGCGGTGGCAACGTAGCTCATCCAGTTTGGTGGCACGCCCTGGCCCACCATATCAGGGCTTAATTTGTACAAACCGCCAACGTCTTTGCCGTCGAGCTTGAGAATTGTGTAGACACTGTCTGGGCCCATCGGATGATCGTCAGCTTCCCAACCGAAAAGTTGCGTGTAGAAATTTTTTGCGGCTTCGTTATCGGATGTTCCGAGCTCAACCCAACAAAACGAGCCGGGTTTGGGATCGGGAGTTTCCTGCAATCGTGCTTCACTCATCTGGGTCAAATCCTCCTTAAGTGTAGGACCAATACCGGGGAGAAAAATTTTTCTGCGTTTTTGGAAGGCGGTAATCTATCACGCACAAGGTTGAGAAGAAAGTCGCCGCGGATTTCTCTGCGTAGGTCTCTGCGTCCTCTGCGCCTCTGCGGTAAAGAAAACGAAAATATCTTTTAAACCACAGAGGCGCAGAGGACGCAGAGATTACGCAGAGAATTTAAAACGAAAAGCGCTGCTCCCAGCAAGCTGAAAGCAGCGCAATCCGTTTTCCTAAAGTTTGCCGAAGCTCCCTCTAGGATGGCAACCCAAGCATGTACACGCTCAAGCTGCCAATTTGTATCCCGATGACCAACTGGCGGTCAGTCAATCCCCGGTCAGCACTCGAATTATTTTCACAATCCTCGCGTTCCGAAGAACGCGGTGCCGTTAGGTTTTTGTTGTGGTGGCTTTTCCTCCACCGCCGATTACGCTCCGGCAACGAAGCTCAACTTACGTTGAACCACTTTGCTCCCTTTGGCGGGTCCTTGCCTCCGGGTGCCATTCGTTTTTATTCGAATGGCTCGAGAAAGTCTCGCAACCTTCTCTAGCTGAACCTTTCGGTTCCGATTAGGGCGTCAATAGAATCAACAGCCGCCTGTCTCTTCTCTCGCTCGGGTGTCACCACCACGATTGCCGATCCCTTTCTCGGTCTCGAAGGCCGTAACCCTCGCGACACGTGCTTTATACTCCTGAGACGTTTTTAGATCAAATTTTTGAGTGTTTTATTTTTTGATTTTTATTTTCTTTACCGCATTAGCGATTTTCTTTTTAACTTCTTCCATCTCTTCATCGCTTTTATATTTTGTGCGCGGCCAGAAAAATCCTTTAAGTCCGTCTTTTTTTCTGCGCGGCACAACGTGAACGTGCAAGTGAGGAACACTCTGGCTGACGCGATTATTCATCGCGACAAAAGTTCCTTCAGCTTCCATCGCTGATTCAACTGCTCGCGATAACAATTGCGCCGCTTCGAAATAAGGACCGACGATTTCTGCCGGCAACTCGCCGAGTGTTTCGACGTGTTCGCGCGGAACTAATAACGTGTGACCGGGAAACAAAGGACGATGATCGAGAAAGGCGATTGAATTATCGTCTTCGTAAACAATCGTCGCCGGCAGCTCACCAGACACAATTCGACAAAAGAGGCAGCTATCCGGTTTCATCCGTGTAATCCGCGATTAATTAACCACAGATTACACGGATTTAGAACGGATTTTTTTAATCAAACCCGGGTCTGATGAAATAGCGTGCCTGTGGAAAACTTGTTTCCAATCGACGCCGCAGTCGATCGAGCTGCAAAATTAGCGGCACGATCGATTCAACGCGATCCGGCAACGATAATTGCATCATCCGCCAGGCCGCAATCGAACGATCGATCCCAATCAGCGCCACCTTCGCAGATCCATCGGAATCCTTCGGAAAATCGACGATTTCGGGATCCTCGATCTCTTCTTTGCGCCCGGAAAGCGCGCGCATCGTCTTTACAGCGATTTGATACTGATACCACTGAATCACTTCGCGTGCATCTTCCGGATCACTGAGCTCTACGCCCGCGTCAAACTCGCGAAACCAATCACTCGCAGTATTCGCATACTTCTTACCGAGTTTCGTCAACGGATGATTGTCGACAAGCTGCCGTTTTCTTTTACAGCGGCCATCGTCATCTTCCGTCGTCGCATTGAGATCGACTCCGGCCTGTGTGGCCCACTCGACAATCATCTCGCGCGTTTCCTGGAAAATCGTGTTGAGTTTTCGCCAGAATGCTTCGTTATGATTGTCTCGAGTTTCAGGTGAATCGTTGTCTTCCTGTTCGGTCGCATAGACCAGACAACGTGAGGTTAAAGGACACCGCTCACACCAACGATCACAGTAATTGTAAATGCCTGAGATCAGATCAGGATTATTGGCGAGCTCGGTGAGGGTTCTTGGTCGCATTGATTTGTCTCCTTGATGAGGATTAAGGTTGGCTCATTCTATGACACATCGAATCTCGGCGTCACGATCATTTTTAATTGTTCTGCTTCTTGGTTGGACCACGTCGCTCGTGGCCCAACCGGATCAGAAGTCGTTCAACTACGGCTTCGTCAGTCCGAACACGAAGACTGACTTGAAACTCGAGCAGGCGATCGCCGGTATGAAGTCTGCCGATGAAGCGAAGCTCGTTAACAAGGCTGTCAATCTCGGCTGCGTTGTGCGCACGCGCATCACAGCCTTTCGCGCGCTCGGATCGTGGAGTGATGGAGCTGAGCATTCAGTGTTGGTGCGCGTCAGAGGCGACGAAGCGACACTTCGTTACGTTCTCTCGCGGATGGGACGCGATGCAGAGCAGAAGTACGTCATTTATTTTCATCCGCAAGCTGGCGGTAAAGTGGATCTCTACACGTTGCGGCCCCGCACGCGCAGGAATCTCGTCGCACTCTCGAACGAGCTCGAACGCGCCGGGATTCCCTTTCGCACGCTCGTCCCGACACGCCAAACAACCGCGATCTACGTCATCGATCTAGATCGCGACTTGCGCCCGAAGATCTTGGACGCAGCACAACGTCTGCGAGCGCGTGTGACTCAGGAGCCCGGCAACGCACAGTTATTTGGTGACGACGAACGCCCAAAAGCAAAGCTCAAATTCGAGCAGGAGATCAAAAACTACGAAACCAGGAACCCAAACCGCCCACCCACCTGCGACGCGCTGAAGGCGAAGCGAAGATGACAGCGATCGGGTTTCAGCCTGCGAAGCAGGCGAAAGCATAAAGCCTGGGGCGCAAGCCCCAGGATCATGATGCAAATAAGCGGGAGCCCGCGAAGCGGCCGACAGCCTAAGCGATATCACGCTGTCGCCCGCTCCGCGGGCTCGCGGCCTGTTTACATTGCGACCCTGGGGCTTGCCGCCCCAGGCTTGATGCTTTCGCCTGCTTCGCAGGCTAAAACCAGGAGCCCCGCCCGGAAACGTTTTCCCTACCTCTCACCATTATCCATAGAGCAGTTGTGTAGGAAGTTTCTGAACTCACGCTTCTATGCAGTCCGGAAGGTACGATTATGGCTTTCTTACCGTTCAAGAACGACATCTTTATCAGCTACGCCTGGCTCAATGACGAAGTGCCACCCGGCAAACCCAAAGGCTGGGTCACCGAGTTCGTAGAGCGCCTTGCATACGAACTCTCTCAACGCTTCGAGAGAAAGGGCGAAATCAAGATCTGGCGAGACAAGGAAGAACTCGGCGACAGCACGTTCTTCAACGACGAAATCAAAAAAACCATCGAAAACTCAGGCATTTTTATCGCCCTGACCTCGCGCGGCTATTTGTCGCCCGAGAGTTACTGCGCCAAAGAAATCACTTCTTTTCACGAAAAGGTCCAAACCGATCCATACACCCTGAAGATCAGCAATCGCTCGCGCCTCGTAAATGTCCTCCTCCAGAACATCGATCCCGAAGAATGGCTGCCTGAAATGCAGGGCATGAACGGCTTCCGCTTTCACGACGCCAGCCGCAAAGAGCAAATCGGTCACCTGCTCCAGCCCGACACCGAGCCCTACAAAACGGAGATGACGAAGCTCGTCGATGAGTTGGAGACGACGTTGCGGACTTTTAAGACAGTAACGGAATTACCGCCGCGTGATGAGCCGAGGCGCGCGTCAGGATTTTTCAAGGTTTTCCTCGGCTATACCGAAGGCTCGCTGAGTGCGAAGCGCGAGCGGCTCGCGAAGGAATTGAAGCAAAGCGGCGTTGAAGTAGTCACAAACATTCCGCCACCGTTCACGGCCGCAGCGCATGAAAAGAGAGTCAACGATGAGCTTGCAAACAGTGGATTGGCTGTTCACCTGTTCGACGATTTCGGCGGCAACATCATCGAGGGAGACACTGGCGCAACCTACTACCAAAAGCAATTCGATTTGGCCGCCGCAGCGGGCAAGCGCCAACTAGTCTGTGTGCCGAAGACAGTCGAGATCGACGCCGAGACACCGCACGGCGCGTTTATTCGCGATCTGGAGAACGGTAATCGCAATGGAGCGAGTTACCGGTTCCTGCGCCAGAGTCAACCCACCCTCATGGCGAAAGATGTTTTGGATGAAATCGAAACGATTCTCAAGCAGCGAAGCAGTTTTGGTAATCCGCAGGCTGCGCTGCTCGACATCCATCAGAAGGATGAAGACTTTGCGCCGGAGCTGAGCAAAGTCTTTCTCAAACGAAAACTAAAACTCTGGATCAATCCTGCCACCGACGAGCCGGAGAAAGGCATGACCGAGTTTGAAGATCTGCGCACCGGCATCAGCGTGCTGATTATCTGCCTTGGTCATGTAACCGAAGACTGGGTAAGTCAACGACTGAATTTCGCTTTGCAAGTCGCTGTCTCGTCGCTGAAGTTTTGCGGCATCTACACACCATCGATCGACGGCAGCGGAGCGCCACGACCGATCAACCTCAGCGTCTTTCAGATTCCGCGCGTCAATTTCCCCGTCGCTTTCTGTTACACGCCGCAAATGCTAGCCGGCCTTTTGGACAAATACGTCTAGGAGATAGCAATGGAACAACCTGTTTTCTTAAACGCCACACAGATGAGCTCGCCGGCTGAAGGAATTGATGCGGTGCGCCTCGGCGCGACGATTTTGCCGGAGAATCCTTTTGTCGGTTTGCGGCCGTTCGAATCGAAAGAAGCGGTGTTGTTCTTTGGACGCCGCGACCAGACAAAACAATTGCTGAGCATTCTGCATGCGTCGCGTTTCGTGGCGGTGGTCGGTAGCTCCGGATGCGGGAAGTCGTCGTTAATTCGAGCCGGACTGATTCCAAATCTACAGGCTGGTTTCGTGGCCGGGAATGTCGATCGTTGGAACATCATCACCATGAAGCCCGGCAACTCGCCGCTGCAAAATCTCGCGACGGCACTCTTGAATTCGTTCGAGGAAAACCCGCAGCCTGCCGCATTGGATGCTTTAGTTGAAAATATCCGTTTGTTTGGCGTGAGTGCTGTTACTAAGTTTCTTGACGAGCAAACGAAAGGCGTAAGGACGAATTTCCTGCTGCTCGTGGACCAGTTCGAAGAGATATTCAGATTCGCTGCTTACGAAGACAAAGATGAAAAAACTGACTCGCAGCAAAACAAACTGAACGAGCAGATCAGAGAGAAGCATCGCGAAGAAGCGACAGACCTCGTCTCGATCATGCTCGATCTGGTAGTTCAGGAATCGATACCGGTTTACGTGGTAATGACGATGCGCTCCGACTTTCTCGGCGAGTGCGACGCGTTTTACGGGCTTCCTGAAGCGATGAACAAGAGCCAGTACCTCGTGCCGCGGCTGACCAGGCAGCAGCGACAACAAGCGATCGAGAATCCGGTTCAGTTCTACGGTGCTGCGATCAGCGACAGGCTCACGGATCGGGTGCTTAACGATATGGAAGAGGAGCGCGATCAGTTGCCGATTATGCAGCATGCGCTGATGCGAACGTGGGAGAAATGGCAGATCAACAAAGCAGGAGCCCTCGACTTATCGCATTACGTCGCGGCCGGAACCGTTGCAGAAGCGCTCTCAAAAGACGCTGATGATGCGATGAAAGGACTGTCAAAGGACGAATGCGTTATCGCCGAGCGAATGTTTCAAGCGCTCACCACGACGGACGCCAAGGGACGTCGCCTCCGTCGACCGACTCACCTGAGCGAGCTCGCGGCAATCACCGGTTCAAAGGAAGTCGTGCTCAAACTCATCGATCGATTTCGCGACAACAATCGTTGTTTCCTGATGCTGTCAGCCGATCGCGATCCGCTGGTCGACATTTCACACGAGAGTCTCATTCGACAGTGGGGCACGCTGCGAAAGTGGGTGGACGAAGAAGTCACTTCGAGAGATGCGTATCTCCGTCTGGCTAACGAGGCTGTGAGGTACGAGGCCAAAGAGGCGGCACTCTTGAGCGATCCGGCCTTACAGCTCGCGCTCAACTGGTGGTCCAAGCGAAAGCCGACTGAAGCGTGGGGCCGCCGCTATCACAAAGAATTCAAGCTCGCCGAAGACTTTCTCCAGAAGAGTGAAAAGAAGCGCAACGATGATGCCCTTGAAGCCCAGCGCGTGCAGGACCAACAAGCTAAACGCGAGCGCGAGGATCTCGAGAGGGCGCAGCGACAAGCGGAACTTGAAAAGGAACAAGCGCAAAAGCTGGCGGCAGCACGAGCCTCCAAGATACGGCGAACACGGGTGTTTGCTTTGCTACTGCTGATCTTCTCGGTGCTTGTCAGTTTTACAGCCGTGTGGGCGCTTAAAGCTCAACGCGATACCAAAGAGGCGAAGAAGGTAGTTGACGCACAAAAGGATGCGCTGAAGAAAAGCAGCGAAGCTCTTGAGGAGTTGAATCGCAGTCTAATCACGGCAAAGGAAAATGCGGATAAGGCTAAAGATGAGGCCGTGAGGCTTAAAAATGATGCCGAAACGGCGAAGGATGAAGCCGTAACCGCGTCTCTAGAGGCGAAGAGGCAGGAGAACATAGCGAAAGGTGAAAAAGCCAAGGTCGTGCTCGCTCTCAAGAAGGCAGATCAAACTGCCGAAGCAGACAGGTTACGACGTCAGGCGGCCAATGAACAAAACGCCGGTGAGGTTGAAGACGCTGAGAAAACTTACCACGGCGCCGTTGAAGCTTATAAGCAAATTAACGACAAAGAAGGAATCGCCTACACCTACTCCGAGCTTGGCAACATGTTGACGATTGCCGACGATGTTTTTTTAACCGTAGGGAAAAGCTATCCCGATCAGCGCGAGCACTGGAACGAGCTTTTTGATCCTAATTGGATAGAACGAGTGCTGCTCGGTAAACAAGCCGACAACGCATACTTCAGCAGTATCGGCTTGACCAAAACTCAAGCGAAAGCTCTTGATTATTATGCACATGCAATCAAAGCCTATGGCGAAATTGGTGGCGACTCGGGGTTGAATGGTGTCGGAACCGCGCTCGATAAAGTCGGCGACCTCATGAAAAGCCGGTTTCTTAGCGCTGACGATCAGGAGGCCCAGGACTTTGCGAAAAGACAGCGAGCCTTGGCAACGCGAGACAGTTTTTGTGGGGCGCTGGAAAATTTCAAGCGTGCCGGTAACTTGAAGCGGCGGATTGCAGTACTCAACAAAATCGGAGAAGGGCTCAAAGCAGAAAAGCCCGCTTCGCCTAACACCGAAGACAACACACCGCACACAAAGCGTGATTCGGAAATTGGTGGGTGCCAGAATCTGGGAAATAATTCCGCGACGTATTTTGAAGAATCGGTCAAACTCTACCCGGAACTTCTGAAAAAGTATGGGCATGACACCAATCAATATAAGAAGAATCGGAAAGCATTCGGCGATCTTCTAATCAGACTCGGTTCACTCTATATGAGCCGGTCTCAAAATGATCAAGGTCCACCTGATCAAACTCAGTTAAATCTCGCAACTACCAGGTTTGAGCAAGCCGCCGAGATCTTTCGTGCCGACGGCGAGGTCGAGAGTACAGCAAGTACGTACAAAACGATCGGAGATGGCTTGAAAGAAGGCGATCTGAAAGTCCATTACTATCAACTGGGAGCGGCGGAATTTCATAAGAACGGCCAAATCGAAGCAGAAGCAGAATTTTTAGCTGCGCTCGGTCGAAGGTACTACAGCCGCGTTCGAGCTTTGCCAATAGCAAGTAATCGGCCTTTCTATGAGAAATCCATATTTTATCTCGACGAGGGCTTGAAGCTTTACCAGCAACTAGGGAAGCGGAACGAATACTCAAGCATCTATTGGACTATAGGCTTGGGTTACCGCTATCTCAATAAAAACGACGAAGCGCTGATGGCTTTCCAAGCTGCCTTGAGCAATTCGTTAAGCATCGGCGATACAAAGGTACTGCCACGGGATTATTTCAACGTAGGTTACATTCAGGAATTAAAAGGAGCGAAAGACGAGGCAAAGAAAGCCTATGACGAGATTATGCGTCTCACAGCCAATGATCAAAACGACTATTACCGCGGAAGTGCACAAATTGGTTTGAAGAGACTACGTGGTGAGCTTCCGCCTTTGAATTCGCCCAAAGCGCCCTAATCAGCCACACAAAGATCATTTTGTGTCTTTTGTGCTTTTTTGTGTACCCGGTTTGACGGCTTTGGCGAATGCGGCGGCGTTGAGTGTGTTGAGAACTTCTTTGCGCGTGATCCAGCCGCGGCGGGCCATCGCGACACCGTATTTGACGTTGTTCATTGCCTTGACTGAGTGCGCGTCAGTCGAGACTACAAATTTGATCTTTCGCTTGCGCGCCTCGCGTAGCCAGCGTGGCTCGAGGTCGAGACGATAAGGATCACCATTGATCTCGATCGCTGCGCGCGACTCTGCGATCACGTCGAGAATGTGCTCGACGTCACACTCAACCGGCGGGCGGCGTTGCAGCAATCGTCCGAGCGCGTGTCCCCAAATCTTAAAGACTGGCTCGCGCATCGCGGTCGTGATGCGCTCGGTCATCTTTTCCGCATCCATTTTGTAACGCGCATGGATGCTCGCCACAATCACGTCAAACTTTTCGAGCACCGCATCGGGATAGTCGAGCTTGCCACTGGCAACGATGTCTGACTCCGTGCCGCGCAGGATCTTGATCGACACCTTCTCCTGCACTTCATCAATCTCTTCCCACTGCCGTTTTAGTCGATCCAATTTTACGCCGTTCGCATAAATCGCGGTTGGCGAGTGATCGGTGATGGTGATGTACTTCATGCCCATCTCTTCAGCGCCACGCACCATCGCTTCGAGCGTGTGGATACCGTCTGAATAAGTCGTGTGACAATGGACCATGCCTTTGATGTCGGCTTCAGTCACGAGATCTTCCGGCAGTTTATTCGCCAGTGCAGCTTCGATCTCGCCCACGTCTTCACGCAACTCCGGCGTGATGTAAGCCATGCCTAAACGCTTGTAGAGTTGTTCTTCAGTACGCGGCAGGCGTGCGAAGTTGAGTTTCTTTTGTTCGGCGTAGTCCTTGATCTTTTCGATATGCGCCTGCGAGCCGGTCTTGACGAAGAGTGTGATGCCAAACTCTTCCGGTGGCACGACCGTCAACCAAACCTGGGCGCCATCAGCAAAATGCGCGATACACGAATTTTGACCATCAAGCTGGCTCGACAGCACGAGTGGAAACTCCTGAAACTTCTCGACAACTGCCGCCGGATCTTTCGCACTCGCCACGATATCGATGACGCCGATCGTTTCTTCCCAGCGCCGCAATGAGCCGGCCACACTAACTTCAACCACACCATCGATCGCTTTCAGATATTCGATGCATTGATCGGCCGTGCTCCAGGCTTGATGCAGGTGCAGTCGACGCTTGGGTTTTTGCACGGGATTTGCGAGTTGAGTGAGCAGGCGCTGCGCGGTCTTTGGACCAAAGCCTTTCAGTGTTTCGAGACGTCCGGTTTCGGCGGCGTCTTTGAGCTGTGCGATCGAGCTGATGCCTGCCTCATCGAGTTGTTTGATCTTCTCGACGCTCAATCCCGGCACTGATGAGAGCTCGATCACGCCTTTCGGAAACTCGTGTCTCAGACCGTTCAGAACTGAAGACTCGCCCGTCAGGTAGAGTTGTTTGATCTGTGATGCGAGTGCGTCGCCGATGCGCGGGAGGGTGGTGAGACGATCTTCTTTGACGAGTCGATCGAGATCCGCGACGCCTTGAATCGCGCGTGCGCCGGCGTTGTACGCTTTTGCTTTAAAGCGAAACTGCCCGCCTTTCAGATCCATGAGCTGCGCAATCTCCTGGAGCGCGGCAGCCACGCCGAAGCGGTCGAGTTTTGGTTTCTCGGGCATAACGTGGATTATACGTATAATCGGCACATGGCAATAAATTCAATCAATCCAAGCACCGGGAAAACTCTGAAAAATTTCGAAGCGCTGACGGCAGCGCAGATCGAGGAAAAGCTCCAGCTCGCCGCTGATACGTTTCGCAGTTATCGACACACGTCAATGAGCGAGCGCGCTGCGTGGATGCAACGCGCTGCTGAAATTCTCGAAAAAGATAAACAAGCACTCGGAAAGATGATGACGGCGGAGATGGGAAAGCCGATCAAAGCTGCGATTGCCGAGGCGGAAAAGTGCGCGTGGGTCTGTCGCTATTACGCTGAAAACGCGCAGCAACACCTTGCCGATCAGATCGTGGAAACGAACGCGCAAAAAAGTTATGTACGTTTTGAGCCGCTCGGTCCGGTGCTCGCGGTGATGCCGTGGAATTTTCCGTTCTGGCAAGTGCTTCGCTTTGCGGCGCCTGCACTGATGGCCGGCAATGTCGGGCTGCTGAAGCATGCGTCGAACGTGCCGCAGTGCGCGCTCGCGATCGAAGATATCTTCGTGCGCGCGGGGTTTCCGAATGGTGCGTTTCAAACTCTGTTAGTTGGGTCTGATACGGTTGAGGGAATTCTTAACGATCGACGCGTTGTGGCAGCGACGTTGACCGGCAGCGAGCCCGCTGGTCGCAGCGTCGCCGCAATCGCGGGAAAGCAGATCAAGAAGACGGTGCTGGAACTCGGCGGCAGCGATCCGTTCATCGTGATGCCGTCAGCAAATCTCGACGAAGCTGTGAAAACCGGCGTTAAAGCCCGCACAATCAACAACGGGCAATCGTGCATTGCGGCGAAGCGGTTCATCGTTGCTATTGAGATCTACAATGAGTTTGAGCGGCGATTTGTTGAAGAGATGCAAGCGTTGAAGATCGGCGATCCAATGGAAGAATCGACAGACATCGGACCACTCGCAACGCCACAGATCGTCAACGATCTCGACGAGCAGGTGAAACGCGCAGTCGCGACGGGCGCACGCGTGCTGACCGGCGGAAAGAAGATCGATCGTCCCGGCAATTACTACGAGCCGACCGTGCTGGTCGATCTCGACGTCAATGCGCCGGTGTCGTGCG
>Ga0208338_1000006_pt1 | contig 140454 bp, 116 predicted proteins | sample ForSoiNitrogNN91_FD_187858 | JGI IMG/M metagenome (GOLD analysis project Ga0208338, IMG submission 187858) | Forest soil microbial communities from Browns Valley, California, USA, that are Nitrogen fertilized - NN91 (SPAdes) | ecosystem: Environmental > Terrestrial > Soil > Temperate forest ...
ATTAAAGTTTACTTCCAACCAGCTTGGCAGCCCATGTTCGTCTCGCCAGAAACCGTCTATATCCCCACCGCCGGCAATTAAGTGCCCATAGCGTTGTCCATCTATCGCAGATGACGGATAGAAATGATAGCCAGCAAAAACTCCATCTTGCGTGTAGTTCTGGGCTGTTGCCGTCGCCCCGTTTGTGCTGCTGGCAAAATTCACACGACCAGGCACAGACGCTGTCACGAGCAATTGCCCGTCCCGATAGCCATATTCTTTCTGGGGCGTGCCCACAGCACCGTTCGCCGCATACTCCGCCACCAATTCGCCATCGATACCGTAGATCTGCCACGTCTCTTGATTGTTGATCTTGCGCCTGACACGTTGCCCATTTGCGTTGTAGGTGTAGGTAGATGAATTAACAAACTTGTCCTGAATGGCGACAATGTGATTGTCACCGTCGAAGGTCGCCGTGCCGTAGCCGGTATACGTGTCTTTCGTCTGATTGCCGGCTTTGTCATATCTGATCCGCTTCTGGTCCTCTTGTAGCCCCGGTGCAAGATCGCCGGGGGAATACAAACGGTTCCTTGCGCTTTCGACTTCAAAGGCCTTGTTGTTAATGCCGGTACCGGACGTTTGTGCGGCATTGATGGTGCGATTACCCCAGCGATCGTAATCGTAAGTCTGCACAGACTGCTGCGACTCCGCGTGTGAGTAATTGACGAAATACTCCGTTACCGACTTCAGGCGATTTAACGAATCGTAGTTGTAGCGTTGCCGCGTGATGGCCCAATGAAGGGACTGTTCGTCCTCTGGCGTGTAGGTATTGGCAAAGACCACATTACCGTTGTTGTCCGGACCGGTCGTCCCGTAACCTAAACTGCTGTCGTAAAAAAACTGCAAGCCGCCGCGATTCGAGCTTCCGTTAACGTCCGGATTTGTTGAGACGCGTACGTCCCACAGTTGACCGCGGATGTTGTATTGCAGCTTGTGATAGAGCGGAATTGCTGTTCCAAATAGTTCCTGCGTGACTTGACTGCGCGCGTTGTAAACGAATGAAGATGCATAACTACGCGTGACGCCATCGCCCAAGTTGCCCATAAAACCGGTCGTGCGTCCGGCTGTATCGTAAGCGTAATTGACTGTGTGACCTGAAGGATAAGTCTGAGAAATAACTTCTCCCACGAGATTGTAGTTACGACTGATTCCGTAACCTGGCAACCAACCACCCTGTCCATCGCCGAAATCGTTCCACAACTGCTTCACGCGGCCTGTGGCATCGTACTCACCGACTGTGGTATGCGAGGGTTTCGCGCCCCATCGATAAGTGAGCCACATGCGACCTTTGCCGTTGGTGGCGCCGTCGTACAAATACTCGATATCTCCGGTATTTGGATCGGGCTGGCCGCTGATGCGATACAACACGGTCGTTAGCCGATCGAGTGCGTCGTAGCGGTTTTCGGTGACCACGCCACGTGCGTCAGTTTTGAAGGTGAGGTTACCATTATTGTCGTACTCGTATTTTGCCGTCCAATTGCCGTGACTCGTAACCGGATCAGTGAGATCCAGCGCGCTCAATGTCTCCTGTTCCGGATTATCAGCACGAATCAGTTGCTTCAACGAGTCATACATGAAAAAGCGCTGCTGCGTACCCTGGCTGACTTTCACCAGGTTGTCCATCGCGTCGTAGCTATAGCTGGTCTGGTAATTCAGTCCATTTGGATCTTCATAAACTTCACTCACCCGCCCTAGCGAATCCGTTACACTCTTTCGCGCTTTGCCCGTTTGATCCGTCACTGTCGTGGCACTGCCGTTATAGCTCCTGCTCACGGCGGCATTGTCTGGTGTCGTGGTTGTTGAAAGGATCCGGCTCAGGCCATCGAAGACCATTGTTGTCCATGCCGGCGATTCATTTTGCAGCGGTCTAAACGGGCTCGAGGTTCTGTAAGGCCGTCCCAAACCGTCGTACTCGGTTTGCACCGCGATATAATTTGCTCCTCCTTCATATTCACGTATCTCTTTCGTGCGGCCCAAACCGTCATAAGCCGTGGCTTTTACTCGTAAGCCATCTGCAAGAGTGTTTTGGTCACTCGTTGTCGTAACGATGTGAGCGTCGTCGTTATAACTGAACACGATCTGCGTCTTCACTGACGCATCTTTATTGGCAGCGAGAATCACTCTTGTTGGTCTGTCAAGAGGTTCATTTTCGGCATAACTGCTCGTCACCACACCGTTCGCATCTTCAGCGTCGACAGGCCGGCCCAGGTAATATTCGAATTGGTTGTAGGTGGTGTGATTCATGCAATTCGTTATCTGGGTTGCGAAGCCATAGCTCGCCTGTCCCGGCGAGCTGAGTTCTAAAGGAGCCGAGTTTAAGCGCGCGTCAGCGTCGGGTGAGCCAAAACGGTCGGTGAAATCAAAATTGGTCCCGCAACCACGTGCATCAATCGCCTTCACGACATTACCGGCGATGTCGTATTGCAAATATGAAGTTACAGAACCCGTCACTTGTCCTGCCGTATTCAGCAGGTAACCACTGGCGGCTGTAACGTTGCCACGCGAAACATAAGCGGTCGTGAATGACGCATCGAGTCCACTAATGCTGGAGCGATTGGTCAGGGTGGCGTGAGTTGTATCAGCGGTGTAGTTATCAAATTCGCTGGATGTGCGCCAACGCTCGACTCCCGCTCCGTCATACACGGAGACCTGCTTCGGAAGATTACGCAGGTGTATAACATTCGCGAGCGTTGCCGAAGAGCTGCAATTCGTCGCCGGATCGCACGCATAGTCGTACGTGGTACCTCCGACAGTGTTTGTAGTTACATAGGTTGTGTTAGTGCGACGAATGAGCGTATCGGTTGTGCCGCTGCGGAACGCATACTCGTAGACATCGGTTGTGTTTGAATATTTGTCGTAACCGAAGGTTCTTTTCGTAATAAGGTTTGCACCGCTGGGTTCAATCGTCGTCACGGTTTGCGTGATGTGCGGATTGTTGGGTTTGACTCCTAATGTTTCCGGCTGTGTTAAAGGCCAACTGCTGCCGGCAACAGGCTGTTCCCAGGTATGCTCAATGCGACGCAGGACAGTTGTGCTATTAGTGTCGAAGATCTCGGTTTTGTATTCCTTACCGTCCTTCCAGCTTGGATAGGTGTCACCGGCATGTGATTTCAGCGATGCACCTGCACTCCCAAAGTAATAATGCTTTTCACGACTCAGCAGACTGCCTGCAGCATTGGCCTGATCGACGATCACATAACCGTCAGTTAGAACATTACCTGAAGCATCAACCGTCTCAGGACGGCTAAATGTCGTCTTATTCTCGTAGGAACTACCCGTGCCGCCATTTGGATAAATCCGGCGCTCCACTACTCGTCGATATATCTGCCAGTTGTCCACTACGCCCAGAACTGGACCCAACAAGACGGCGCCGCTCGCATTGCTGTTTGTGATACCGGCAGCCCAGTCGTATTCAATAGCTCCGCCGGTGGGCAGTTCGACGCGTGCTAATTCGGCATAACTGTTATAGAAAAATTTATACTGCTTGCCATTCGGTAGAGTGATCGCACTGGTCAGGGTTGGGTTGTATTGTGTTTGGGAGGACGCATTTAGCTCGGGAAATAACGCGGCGTAACTCTGAAGTGTATAGCCCGAGCGTAAGATGGTACCGAGGCTTGCAGTCGATATCTGTATAGAACGGGAGGCTCCGCCTGCTCCTTTAAGGGTAATGCCTGTTCCCGGAGTTATTTCGCGGTTCAGCGAATCCGTGATTTTTGTTAGGGCGCCGCCAGAATAAGTGAAAGTTGTTTTGTTGCCATTATTATCTCGAATCCACTGAATGAGGCCATTGAGAATTCGATAGCGAGTACCATCGGCCAACATCAAGTAGCCCGACACTGAGAACGGTCCATAATCACCCACTTTGTATTTATCCGTGATGACGTCATCAGAAATAAACGTTGTGGCAGTACCATCGGCAGAAACGAATACCTTACCGCGTGGGAAGCCTGAGGTTGCACAAACTGGAACGGTTGCAGGCGTGCCGTCAGTTAACTTATCGCTTAGTTCGAATTCAGTGCCGTCAGGAGCGGTAAACGTTAAGCGCGTCAGCGAGCGCACGTAAAGTTGATCGATCACACCACCGCCCCGATTGCAGGTCATCGTATTGCTCGAGCCACCGTATCGGCCTTGCATTACTCCAGCGCCAAAGCCGGGCTGGATCCCGTTCCACTGGTTTGGTGTGGGTTGGTAGTACCAGTCCTGTGAAAACTGGTCAAAGAAGCGGTAGATCGTCCATTTACGCTCGATCTTTTGAGTGATGGTGTACTGCGCCTGACCTCGTCCCCCGACAGTCGATAGCGGCAATCTGAAACTCAACCCTCCTGAAAACGGGTTAATGTTTTCAAAGCCGCTCAAAGAATATGAGCCCGCGGAAGCACCCGGTGCGAGGGCCAGCGGCGTAGAACCATCATTAGGGCTGGACGATTGTGCGATTGCAGTTATGGAACAGACGAGCAAGGCCATGCACGCGGTTACACGGCAGAGTAATGTAGACATTTTTGTTTTAACCTCAATAAAAAGGGGCGGTTATTTAATAATGAGCGTGAGCGTCCATTCGGGATGATTTTCTTCAGTGATGATGTACTTGCCTTTAGGCGGATCTATTCTTTCACGCCAGTAAGGTGTGATCAGCGGTAACGTTTTCTCGCGAAACCGGTCGTGTTGTTCGGTCTCGATCCGAACATTCAACGCGTCAACTCCGCTTTGATTGGTGACGGAAAGAATGAAAGGCCCGGCCGTGCGCTCGAGCTGTTGCGGCTCAAACCCTTCCGGAGTAATCGTCACCGCTTCAATCTCGAGCTTCTGATCTTTCTTTCCTTGCGGGGTAAGAACTGAGCCTGTGACCTTCTTACTGGAGTGACCGCTTACAGTGATCAGTAATACCGAAACGACGAGGCCGGCTATGAGTGCCGGCAGTGTAGTTGTACGAGTAAACATTCTTCTGGGCCAAAACATATCGAACTCCTGATTATGATTGATGATGGACCAATACAGGCGAACACACTTACAGACAGGTTGCTTAGCGGACTTAACGCTGGCTGATTCTCATACGCGGGGGAAGGTATGATTCGGGATCCGTAAGGTGTCGCGAATCTACTCCCGACATAAGATCACTGTCAACGAAATTGTTCGTTACATTTCAGTTGCATGAGACTATATAATGTGCGAACGTTCCTCTATCTCGCACCCAGGAGAATGTCGTGATCGCCACAACCCCCCGCACCTTCCGCTGTCCCAATTGCAACGAGATGATCAATGACAGCATGACGCAGTGTCGCTACTGCAATGTGCCTGTTGATCCGGCCGTCGCTCAACTGGTCGCCGACAGACAGGAACAGGCGAACCAGTCGTACAGTGATGCGAGTTACCTGCGGACGGCGGTCGTCGCGATATATGTGCTCATGGGGCTCGGCTTCATTCTGCCGTTTGTAGGATGGGGCTCCGTGATCATTTTTTTCGTCGTGCTGGTGTTGTTGATTCGTTGGCAGGTGAGGTTTGGCCGGCTCGTGACTAACGATGCTGACTATTTAAAAGCGCGGCGATCCTGGAGGCTCTCGCTGGTGCTGTGGCTTGCAGTTATACCGGTCAGAATTATTGTTTGGATCGTTATCTACCTTCTGTTTGCAGTCGCGACGCGATAGTCCGTCCTTGGCTTGCCGAGAAAGTCCTTACCCGTTTGCTTGGTGATCAAGCCGAGCTGCTCGAGCTCGTAGTACGCGCGTTGGATCTCGCCTTTGTCCACCGAGAGTTTTTGTCCGAGAGCCGCGGGTGATGGGAGTTGTTCGCCTGCCGCCAAAGTGTTGTTCTTGATCTGGTTCTCGATCTGTTCGCGAACCTGGGCGTAGACGGGATTGTGGGAGAGATCTTTCAGTTCAATATTCATAAGAACCATTAGCCACAAAAAGGCACAAAAAGCACAAATAAATCCTTAGAGTGTGCGGGTTACTTTTGACAGTGATCGTGGCGAGTCGGGGTTGAGTCCTTTTGCTTCGGCCAGGAGCGCCGCGAATAGTTGACCGGGAACGATGTACGGGATCGGCGCGAGAAACTCATCGATCTCGCGCGGCATCAAGATCGAGCGCGTACACATCCGGGCCGCGTTCGGATCGCTCGTGATAGCCAGTGTATCTGCGTGCAGTTCTCGCAGACGCTCAATCAAGCTTTTGACGCCCGGCAACATCACTCCGGGGGGCGCAAAGAGTATCACCGGAAAATGTCGCTCGACCATCGCGAGTGGACCATGCAGGAAGTCTGCTGACGAGAATCGCTCCGCGACTACGTAACACGTCTCCATCAACTTGAGCGCCAGCTCGTACGCGTTTGCGTAAGCGAGACCGCGGCCGACGACGACGCAGTTTTCCATGAACACGTAGCGCTCGACGAGCTCCGATATCGCAGGCTTTTGTTCGAGCGCGCTCGCCACGAAATTCGGAATCGACTCATATGAAAACGGCGCTGCGTTCCGGGCGAGCTCGGCGGCGAGCATGTAAAAGAGGAGCATCTGGCCCGTAAAAGTCTTCGTGGCGGCGACGGACCGTTCGCGCCCGCCGTGCGTCAGGATGGTTTCATCGACGAGCTGAGCCATCGACGAACTCGACTCGTTTGTGATGCCGATTGTGTAAGCGCCGGAACGTCGCGCGCTTTCGAGAACGTGATTGATGTCTTCGCCTTCACCCGACTGCGAGACGCCGACGACGAGCGCGTGGTCCAGTCGCAGCTCTGCGTTGTAGATCGTGTGAACAGACGGGGCAGAAAGCGAGACGGGAATGCCGGTCGTGATCTCGAGCAGGTAACGACCGAAGAGTGCGGCATTGTCAGAGCTACCGCGCGCGACCAGAACGATCAGATGGATGTCGCGCGACTTGAGCGTGTTTCCGAGCTTTGCGATCTTAGCGCGCTCTTCCGCAATCGTGCGCTCGAGTGCGGCGGGCTGCTCGGCGATCTCCGCAAGCATTAGTGACATGTACGGGCTGATACTTTAACACGTAAGAATAGAACAAGTCAGGAAGAGGGGCTTGCCCCCGCTTTTCCCCATCGGCGGGGGCAAGCCCCCTCTTTCCAACTTGTTCTTCAACGAGTAATCTTAACCACCCATGTCCCCCAAACTTTTCGCAGCAAATCCTGCTGGTCGTCTGGTCTCGCTCGACGTCTTTCGCGGCATCACTATCGCCGCGATGGTGCTGGTAAATAATCCGGGCACGTGGTCCAGTATCTACTGGCCGTTGGAACACGCTGAGTGGAATGGCTGGACGCCGACCGATCTCGTCTTTCCATTCTTTCTCTTCATCGTCGGCGTTTCGATCACGCTCGCGTTTGCACGGCGCGTCGAAGAAGGTGGGGTCAAACGCGATCTGTATCTGAAGGTGTTGAAGCGGAGCGCGATCATCTTCGGACTCGGTCTGTTCCTCAACGGCTTTCCGTATTTTAATCTCAGCACGATTCGGATCGCGGGCGTGCTTCAGCGCATCGCGATCTGTTATCTGATTGCTTCACTCATTTTTCTAACCACAAAAGCGCGGACACAACTGCTGATCGCGGTTGCTTTGCTGATTGCGTATTGCCTCGTGATGACAAAGGTCGCTGCGCCCGGATACGCTGCGGGCGATCTCAGCAAGGAGGGCAGCATTGCTTCTTTTGTAGATCGCGTGATCCTGCGGCAGCACATCTGGCGACAGGGACGCGTCTACGATCCCGAAGGACTGTTGAGCACGATCCCCGCTGTGGTGACGACGCTCTTCGGAATACTGACTGGTCACTGGCTACGCACGGAACGCACGCGCTATGAAAAAGTCGTGGGGATGTTTGTTGCAGGAGCGATTTGTGTCGTGCTTGGTTGGGCGTGGAACCCGTTCTTTCCGATCAATAAGGCTTTATGGACCAGCTCGTACGTGCTGTTCACAGGTGGATTGGCGTTGGAGTTTCTGGCGCTATGTTACTGGGTGATCGATATTCAGGGTTATCGCCGCTGGGCCTGGCCGTTTGAGGTGTTTGGAGTGAATGCACTCGCGTTGTTTGTGGGAACGGGGTTGATGGTGAAGTTGATGGGCATCTGGAAGGTACAGGGTTGGGTCTTCAGGAATTTATTTTTGAGCTGGGCGGAGCCGATCAATGCGTCGCTGTTTTATGCGATAGCGTTTATTTTGTTGTGGTTGTTTTTGATGTGGTTACTTTACCGAAAGCGGATCTATATCAAGGTTTAAGGTTTGTAGCCTGGGCCGCGAAGTACCTGACCAGCCAAGGCTGAGGTGCGCTGTCCTTTATCAACGCTGATTTTCCCGTTTACGAGCACATACTCGATGCCGGCCGGATACTGATTTGGTGAATCGAAGGTTGCTTTGTCGATCACCTTGGCGGGATCGAAGATCGTGATGTCGGCAAACATTCCTTCTTTAAGCAATCCGCGATCGCGTAATCCCACACGCGCGGCGGGCCCGCCTGTCATCTTATGAATAGCCGACTCGAGCGATAACAATTTTTCATCACGAACGTAGCGGCCGAGTATTCGTGGATAGCTGCCCCAGCCGCGCGGATGCGATTTTGAGCCTGCGAGTGGACCATCGGTCGCACGCGAGCCACTATCAGTACAGAAACTGACGAACGGCGACTGCATCGCGAGGCGCATGTCAGCCTCGCTCATCATGAAATAGATCGCGCCCGTTTGACCGTGATCAGCGAGGATGAAATCAAATAATGTGTCGAGCGGATCTTTCTTTTGCTCTGCGGCTATCTCGGAAATGCGTTTACCCTGCAACGAGTCTAGCTCGCGATTCACCACAGAGCCGATCAAAACTCCGCTTGGTCCACCGCTGCCGAGATAGATGTTTTCCCACTCTGTTTGCTCTTCGGAAATCTCTTTCTTCAAACGCTGGCGCGTTTGTGGATCTCGCAAACGCGCGAGCATCTTGTCGACTCCGCCTTCCTGCGCCCACGGCGGTAAACATGCACTCAGCGATGTGCTGCCCGCGATATACGGATAAATATCGGCCGTGACATCGAGTCCGCGATCACGCGCCTGCTTGATTCGCCCAAGCACGTGCGGCATGCGGCCCCAGTTCTTTTTGTACGCGGTTTTGAGGTGCCAGATCTCGACCGGGATCTGCGCCTTTTGCGCGATCTCAAACACTTCATCAAGCGAGGCATCGATCGTGTTTGCTTCGCTACGCTGGTGTGTCGCGTAGATGCCGCCGTATTGATGCGCGACTTTGGCGAGCTCAATCAACTCGTCTGTCTTCGCAAAACGCGCGGGCACGTACTGGAGTGAAGTTGAAAGACCAAGCGCGCCGTCTCGCATCGCGTCAGCCACCAGTTTCTTCATCTGGTCCAACTCCGCCGGCGTGGGCGGGCGATCGTCATAACCGATCACGTACTCGCGCACTTGCGTCGCGCCGACAAACGTGCCGAGGTTCACTCCCGAGCCTTGTTTCTCGAGACGCTTGAAGTATTCGTCGAGCGTGCGCCAGTCGATCGTGAGATTGAAGCGTTTGAGAAAGTCTTCCTGCTCTTTAATCTGTCGCTCGTTGATCGGCGCGATCGACTCGCCTTCGCCGGTGATCTCAGTCGTGACGCCCATCATCACTTTGCTGTTCGCGCGCGGATCGATCAGCAGGTAAGTTTCCGATTGGCCCAGCATGTCGATGAAGCCGGGCGCGACGACGAGGCCTTGAGCATCGATAGTGTGTGTCGCGGTGGCTTGCGAGAGTTTGCCGATACTGACGATGCGATCGCCCTTGATCCCTAGATCAGCGACGTAAGCTGCTCGGCCTGAGCCGTCGACGATGCGTCCATTTTTAATGAGGAGATCGAACTGCGGTGATTGAAACATACTGAACCACAGATAAACACAGATGAAGACGGATTTAAATATCAAGGAATCTACTCCTTTGACTCGGGTCGGGCAGCATGCAGGTGTCGAATTTTCCAAAGACGCGATAACGGTTCGTAGCTACGAATTTATAAACCAGATCGCGAAGCGGGCGCGGTATCACGCGGGCGATCGAAGAAGACGCGCCCCAGAAACCACCCAGCTCGCGGCCGGCACACAGGATCGCATCAGAGCGTTGCAGCACTTGCTCGTCCGGTTGATCGTAATTCACGACCACATGGACCGTGTCGAGATCCTTCGCGTCGAAGCCATGACGGCTCAACACCTTCGCAGCAAAGTCACTTTGCAACGACGCAAAACGCAGACGCCCGTGGCTATCGTGCTTCAGTAAAAACTGAACGAGGCTATTGCACAGCCCGCAAACACCGTCGTAAAGAATGATTGGATTTGCCACAGGCATCACGGATTCAGCGGCCGCTGATTTGCCGCGCGCAATTGCTGATTGATCGCGGCGACATCTTTTGCCTTCAACTGGTCCCAATCCGCCATCAGCTTCGTCAAAACCTTTTGCAACTCGGTCGCTGCCGTGACCATCGGCACTGTTGGCGCGAGATCGGCGGTCTGCAAGTGCTCGATCAACGCTGAGAACCCGTTATTCAAACGCGTCAGGTTTGGCTCGCGCATGTCGATCGTTCCACCGGGCAGTCCGGGCGAGCTAGCGTCGCCACGTCCTTCACCGCCGATCGCAGCCGCTTTCTTATCGAGCGCGTTTAATGCCTCAGCGAGTGGACCACGATCGACACGCGAAATAGATTCTCTGATCTGTGCGCGCAGCTTTCTGACCTGCTCAACCGTATCGAAGGTCTTCTCCATCCCGCGATACGCTTCCAGCGAGAGATTGAACTGCTGAGCCAATGCAGGCTGCGGCGTCTTCACACGCGGATCCATCTTCACAGTCAACGGCTCAGAAAGCGTCTGCCCGTTTGCTGTTAACTTCACTGTGTAAACGCCCGGCAACACCGATGGACCAAGCGGGTAAAGCGGCGTATTGCGGTATATCGCGGAGATCGGGAAGCCGCGACTAAAAGCCGGTGGCGGCGCGTATTTCAGGTCCCAAACAAATCGCTGCATTCCGGCTTTCGTGCTGAGCGTTTGATACGGCCGGAACCAGTATTCGGGCACTGCATAATCGCTCGGATTGATCGGCATTGGTTTGTCATCGCTCGAATAACGTCGAACGAGTTGATTCCGGCTGTCGAAGATCTCGAGCGTGACCGGCGACGTCGCATCGCGACGCAGGAAATAGTTGATGATCGCACCGTCGGGCGGGTTTTGTCCGGCGGGTTCTTCGGGCGGCAACGGCGTATCGGTGTTGACGTTGCGCTGAACTCGAATCGCTTCTTGCGGTGTAAACAGATGAACCGCCGCGTCGCGAAGCGCGGAGTTGTATTGTCTCAGCGGAGTGATGTCGTCGAGGATCCAGAACGAGCGACCGTGCGTGCCGACAACGACGTCGTCATTGTGAATCACGAGATCGCGAATCGACGTGGCCGGCATGTTCAGTCGCAGCGACTCCCAGCTCGCGCCATTGTTGTAAGACACAAACACGTTGAGCTCAGTTCCCGCAAACAACAAACCCGATCGCTTCGGATCTTCCTTCACCGTATTGACAGGACCATCAGGCAATCCCTTAACAATCTCGGTCCACGTCGCACCACCATCCGTCGTGCGATAAATGTGTGGCTTCTGATCGTCGAGCCTGATGCGATTGACGGCCACGTACGCGGTGTTGACATCGAAATGGCTTGCATCGATCTGCGAGATCTTGCTCCACGAATCGATTGCCGGCGGCGTAACGTTTTTCCAGTTCTTACCACCATCTCTGGTCACGTGGATCAGTCCATCATCCGTTCCAGCCCAGATAACGTTAACGTCTTTCGGTGACGGCGCGACTGCGTAAATCACACCACGTCGGGGCTGAGTCGCCATCTCAGGACGACGAAACACACCGATGGTCGCCGGCACTTCAGGTTTCTCACGCGAAAGATCGGGACTAATGATCTCCCAACTCGAGCCGCCATTCATCGTCTTGAACAACACATTGCCAGCCAGATAGAGCACACGCGGATCAGCAGGCGAGAAGAGGATCGGCGCGGTGCGAAGAAACCTGTACTTCCCACTGCGCAGGATCTCAGGCGCGACGTTCTGCACCTGGCCCGTCGTCGTATCAAATCGCGTTGCTTTGCCGCCGTAGATCAGATTCGGGTGCAGCGGATCGGGCGCCACATAGCCGTATTCTTCCACGCCGACAGTGCGCCAGTCTCGAAAAGTGATCGCGCCATTGTCGCCACGACTCTTCACGCCCGCGGAGCCGCTCTCCTGTTGCCCGCCGTAAACCCAGTAGGGAAACTGATTGTCAGTAATGACGTGATAAAACTGCGCGGTGGGTTGGTTGTACCAGGAGCTCCACGTCTCGCCGCCATTCACACTTATCGACGCACCCTGGTCTGTTGCGAAGAGCATGATGTTCGGGTTCTCAGGATTGATCCAGAGCGTGTGATAGTCGTCGCCGCCAGGCGCGCCTTTGAACGCGGTCCAAGTGTTGCCGCCGTCAGTCGATTTGTACGCGGCGATCGCGGTGGCGTAGACGATCTCTTTATTGAGCGGATCGACGTCGATCTCGGCGAAGTCACTGCCGCGGGCCCACGCGCGTCGATCGGCGCCGAGGCGTCGCCACGAGTCGCCCGCATCGTCAGAGCGATAGATGCCGCCGAACTGCGTCGCATCGACAGTCGCATACACAGTGTTTGAATCACTCGGAGCAACAGCGATGCCGATGCGTCCGAGACCTTGCTCGAATGTCGGAAGGCCTTTGGTTAGTTGATGCCAGGTGTTGCCGCGGTCAGTCGTTTTATAGAGCCCGCTGCCGGGACCTTGCCACGCGCCGTTTTCCCATGGGCCCTGACGCGCAGACCACAAGTCTGCGTAAATCACTTTCGAATTCTTCGGATCGAAGGCGAGTGCGATTGCGCCAGTGTTCTCGTCTTTGTAGAGAACTTTCTGCCACGTCTCACCGCCGTCAGACGATCGAAACACGCCGCGCTCTTCGTTCGCGCCGTAAGGATGCCCGAGCGCGGCGACGTAGACGAGATTCGGATCGCGGGGATCGACGAGTATCGCGCCGATCTGTTGGGCATTGCGCAGTCCGAGATGTCGCCATGTCTTGCCACCATCGGTCGACTTATACATGCCGTCGCCGGTGGAGAGATCCGGTCGTTGCAGACCTTCACCGCTGCCGACGTAGATCGTGTCAGGTTTCGATGGTGCGATTGCGAGCGCGCCGATCGAGCCGGTTGGTTGATCGTCGAAGATCGGTTTCCACGTGTGACCGTAATCGGTCGTCTTCCAAACGCCGCCGTTGTTCACTCCTATATAGAAGACATTCGGCTGGCCGGGAACGCCGGTGGCGCCGACCGTACGGCCAGCGCGGAACGGACCGATCATGCGCCACTTCATCGCCGACGAAAGATTGTCTTGTGCGTGAATGACGATACTGAGAAAGAGCAGGCAGAGAACGGAACGCAGGGCAAATTTAGTCATCATGTTTTCGACAGGGGTACAGGATTTACAAGATAGACAGGATTTTTACTTCATCCTGCTAATTCTGTAAATCCGGTAATCTCGTCCCGAGACTTTCTTTCGGCTCACGCTTCCGCAGTATCAGCGCCGAGATCAACGTCATCACGATCCCGACCGGCAGCGGCTCGAGTAAAGTAAAAGCCACGTTGATGAGCGGATTCGAGTAAAGCACCTGGAAGTGCTTCATCTGCTCCACCTGCTGATTGATCTGCTCCGCCGAGGCGCCGGACGCGCGCAGGTTTTCAACCATGTATGCCGAATATTCCTTGAGAAAGTCGGGCATTAAAAAGAAATACATAAACTCCCACGTGATGACGTAAAACGCGCACGTGATGAGCATTATCAAAAGGCCGATGCTGAGGGCGCGGCCGAAACTTATCTGTCCGTTGCCAACGTTTTCGCGGTAGGATCTGATACCGAAGAAAACCAATAAAAAGGACAGCACCATCGTGGTGTAGCCGACGATCATGCCGCGGCTGAACCCGATTTGGTGGGCGAAGGGAAGAGTTGCAAGCATCAGCACGGAAATGACCACGCCTGAGATTAAGCCAAACGTCAAAACTGTTTTTTTCATAAACGCGTCTCCTTATGGATTTGAAAAACTCGGGCGCAATCTACTTTTGCGCGTCTTTCTTGTCGTCATACTTTCGAACGATTTTGGAGTTTCGGCGCAAAATCATGCTTTAGCATTAAGGGAGCGTCAAGGAATCAGTCCCATTTCTTTTCCGATCTGTACGGCTTGAGTGCGGCGCCGGGCGCTGAGTTTATCGAAGAGGCGGCTGGAGTGAGTCTTGACGGTGTTTTCGCTGACGAAGAGTTTGTCGGCGATCTCGCGGTTGCTGAGGCCCTGCGCGATGAGCTCGAGGATCTCCAGCTCGCGTCTCGTGATACCGAGGTCTTTGAGTCGCTCCGCGTTTAATGTGAAAGGTTGCGTCGCCGGGACGAGCACTTCCTTAACGACGACGACCTCCTTCTTCTTAGTCAGCTTCAGTCCGAGCCAGATGCCGAGACCGGCGAACAGGGCGGCAATGAGCCCGCCGTAGATCTCGATCGAGTGCTCGATGACGAGGAAGCGAAACTCGATCAGCCTGAGCACGACGATCAGGATCCCGCCGCACAGGCCGTAGATGAGTGTGTGGATGAGCGTCTGTCTGTTCACGTGCGAAAAACATTTTCTCCCGCAGCGGCGCAACGGCGCAACGCAAATATTTCTTCACTGCGTCGTTGCGCCGCTGCGGGAGAAATCTTCTCCTAAGAAATTAGTTGACACAGTCGCGCCGCGTATCTATACTCCTAAAAACTTAGGAGACAAGTATGGCGCGACCGAAGACCGAGAACCTGACGCCGCTCGAGCTCGAGATCATGCACGTCCTCTGGGAAACAGGCCCCGCAAACGTGCAGACGGTTCAACAAAAACTCAAACGCGATCTCGCGTACACCACCGTCCAGACGATGCTCAACATCCTCGAGCGCAAGGGCAAAGCTAAACGCACTCTGAAAAACCGCGCTTACTTTTACAAGCCCGCCGTCAGTCGCAAGCAAGTCGTCGGCAAACACGTGAAGGACATTGTCGATCGACTCTTCGGCGGCTCAGCAGAGAGCCTAGTGATGAGTCTCGTGGAAACCAAGCACCTCACCCCCGAAAAGCTCGCGCGACTCCAGAAGCTGGTCGAACAAGTGAAGGAGGACAAAACCGGTGAGACTGAGTAGCCAACTACTGCTGACGTTTCTGTTCAACGCCTTCTGGGAGATCGCACTCATCACGAGCGTAGCTTCGCTTAGCTCATGGTTACTACGAAATTCCTCAGCGCGTTACCGGCACCGGGTTTGGGCTGCTGCACTGTGTCTCGCGTTTTTAGTTCCTGCGTTTACTACATCGCGAACGCTGATTGACAACGTTACACCATCAAACACGCCAGTCACATTCGAAAGACAAAGCGCAGCGCTATTCATAGACGAAGCCGTGCCGCCGTTGCCTGAGACAGAAACCTCCGCGCTCGCTTCAACCTTCAAGATAAATCAATCTTTCGGACTAACCATACTCGGAATCTACTTCGCGTTTCTGCTCTACAGCACCTTCAAACTCATTCAAGCATGGCAAACTACGCGAACCATTCGCCGTCAAGCGACTGCGGTCGAGCCGAACGACCGTGTTGCGGAAGTCATTCATCGTTGCGAGTTCGAGTTCGGCACACGCGCCGGATCAGTAAGAGTGTTTCGCTCCGAAACGCTGCCGGTTCCCGTGACTACAGGGTTCTTTAATCCCGTCATCATTTTGCCCGAGTCACTTTTGCGAGAGGCAAATTATGAACTACTCATCTCCGCAATTGGGCACGAGTTTATTCATGTCATGCGCCGTGATTACGTCCTTAACTTAATTTACGAATTACTCTTCATTCCTGTCTCATTTCATCCGGCTGCGGCTTTATTAAGACGGCGGGTCCGCGAGACCCGTGAACTCTGCTGCGACGAGTTGGTTGCCGAGCGCATTCTCAATGCTGAAGTTTATGCACGCTCGCTCGTCAGACTCGCCAGCTCCGCACCCCCTCTGCGTCGTCTCTCCGTTACTACAACCGTAGGCATCGCCGATGCTGACATCCTGGAGGCCCGTATCATGTCGTTGTTAAAGAAACCGAATTTGCATACACGCTGGAAAAAGGCGTTGCTGATCGCTGTTTCGTTACTGCTGCTCGTGCCGTGCGCCGCTGCGGCAGCTTTTGCGATGCGTTTCGATGTGGAAACAAACGCGCAGGAGCCGCAGGAAAAAGAACTTACACAAAAGGAAAAAGAGAAGCGCGAGGTGATGCGGCGCAAAATAGAAGATACTAAGTTGCGCATGGAAGGCGATCCTCAATTTCGGGAAGAAATGGAGCGCAAAGAGCGCGTGGAAATGGAAATGCGCGAGGTGCGGCAGGCAGCTTTACTTCGCCTCGCGAAGATCAACATGGACCAGGCGATTCAGATCGCAACCAGCCAGCAATCCGGAAAGGTCATGCTTTGCTCGCTCGAAGCAAAGGGTTGGGAAGAGCCCGGCAAACTCGCGAAGGACGGAATTGTTTTTTATCACGTCATGCTTGCAAATGAAGGCGAAGCCGGCGCCACACACATCTGGGTCAACGCCATCGACGGTACGATCATCAAGACGGAGAAAGAACTGCCGCGCAAACAGCGGGAACCATAGTGTTAGAACGCGGATTTCACGCGGATAAACGCCGATCAGGCCGCTCTCTTTTCTCTTTCTGATCCGCGTTCATCCGCGTTCATCCGTGGCTTCAAAGCGTCCATCAGCTCCTGAAATCCCGGTAAATCCAGCGACTGTGGTCCATCCGAGAGCGCCCGCTCCGGACACGGATGCACCTCAATCAACAATCCATCCGCACCCGCCGCAACCGCAGCTTTCGACATCGGCGTTATCAAGCTTCGCATTCCTGTTCCATGCGACGGATCTGCAAGCACCGGCAGATGTGACAATTCTTTCACGAGAGCGACCGCCGCGAGATCGAGCGTGTTGCGTGTCGCTGTCTCGAACGTCTTGATGCCGCGCTCACACAAAACCACATTCGCATTTCCACCCGCGAGCAGATATTCAGCCGCGAGCAGCCATTCTTTGACAGTCGCCGATGGACCACGTTTCAAAAGCACGGGTTTTGAAACACCAGCGAGTTTTCTCAAGAGAGAAAAGTTCTGCATGTTGCGCGCACCGACCTGCATCATGTCGGCATACTCCTCGACGATCTCAACGTCTGCTTCACTCATGACTTCCGTCACGATAGGCAAGCCTGTTTCCCCGCTCGCTTTCTCGAGCAGGCGCAGCGCTTCGACGCCGAGGCCCTGAAAGTCGTACGGCGAAGTGCGCGGTTTGTAAGCGCCCCCGCGCAGCATGTTCGCGCCTGAGGCTTTCACTGCGTGCGCCGTTTGCATCAGTTGCTCTTCCGACTCGACCGAGCAGGGACCGGCAATCACCACCAGATCACCGCCGCCGATCTTCGTGCCGCGCACGTCGACCACTGTGCGAGTTTGTCGTAGCTGGCGGCTGACTAATTTGAACGGGTGCGAGATTTGGATCACTTCGGCAACTCCCGGCGCCGCGCGCAACGCTTCGATCTCAGAGCGTCGACCGCTGCTGCCGATCGCCCCGATGATGGTGCGTTCCGCGCCCTGCACTACGTGAGCCTGGAAACCACATTCCCTGATGCGGTCGATGATGTGGTTGATTTCGTCGGGGGTTGCGTTGTTTTGCATGTTGACGATCATGATGCGTGTTCCTTTGTTAACAGAATGAATCGAGTGTAGTTGTCTGCCTCGTCCTGAATGCTTTTGCGGAGGATGTTGGCGCCGTAGAGTTCGGCCGCGCGTTGGCCGGCAATGGCGGCGCGCTTCGGATCATTGAGGCGAATCACTTCGGCGACGCTGCCGGCGGTATCGTCAGCGATAACGGGTTTGAGTCGTGAATGAGTGGAGAAAAAGTTGCTGCATTGCGCGAGCGCGGTCGGGTGTGATTGGACGGTTTCGATCGTGTCGAAGCTCGCACCTGGACAACCGATCAGGTGTTGTTCGATTTGGAGCTTAATCTCGTCGATTTTCTGAAGCGATCTGGTGTTGAATAAATCGATGGAAGCGTGAACCACACCAGCGATCGTGTTTTCGACCGGTGCGAGAAGATAGTCGGCCAGGCCGTTGTCGAGACTGTCGTATAGATCGACGAACGTCCGTCGGGGCACGAGCTCGATGTCGTCGCCGAGCAGTTTGAGTGCGGCCTCTTCGCTGAACGCGCCATGCTCACCCTGGAATGCAACTCTCGGTTTTGTCATTGAGTAATAGCCGCCTGAACTCGTCTTGATTCGCGGATGATCCGGCGAAAGACTTTTCCCACTGCCCGTTCGTCCAGCGGCCCGTCGTTGATTTCCTGAAGTCTCTGCAGCACGTTGCGTTCGCGCTCGGGATCGCAGCAGGGAAGGGCTGCGGCCTGTTTGAGCGCGCCGACTTTGAGTGCGAGACGCGCGCGCATGTTGAGCAGTCGCAGCAGCTCAGCGTCGATGTCGTCGATTTCTTTTCGCCAATGATCTATGTCCATGATTCCAGCTCCAGACAATAAAAAAACCAGCCGCGACTTTTTAGGATCGCGGCTGGCTCGTTGAAGGTGTTTGTGCTTTTTTACTGGGTCGTCAGCACATCGTTTTCGAACTTCGCCGGTCCGCTCTCCTTCGCAAAGAAGAAGCGGTAGGTAAAGGCGAAGTAGAAAAATGTGCGAGTGCTAATCATGACCTCGGGTAACTATAGGCAGCGCATAAAGACTCGTCAAGGAAATTCTAAATCCATCCACAGATTTTCCTTCTGTGTAATCTGTGGATGGGTTTCCTAAGGTTTGAGCAGGAGCTTGCCAGTGGTCTTCCTGCCTTCGAGATCGCGGTGCGCCTGCTCGGCCTCAGCGAGTGGATAGACTTTGTGAATGCGTAGTTTCAAATCTCCACGAGCGATCGACTGCAACACATCATTCGCGCGCCACTCGAGCTCCTCGCGCGTCAAAGTGTAGTGAGCGAGGGTCGGTCGCGTGATGAAGAGTGATCCCTTTTGCGAGAGTTTGATCAGATCGAATGGCGGCACCGCACCACTCGATCCGCCAAACAACACGAGATACCCGCGCGGTCGCAGCACGTTGAGATCTTTATCAAACGTCGCTTTCCCCACGCCGTCATAAACAACATGCACGCCGTCCGATAGCCTTTTCGTCTCAGTCTCAAAATCAGCTTCCGTGTAGACGATACATTCATCCGCGCCTGCATCACGCGCGAGCTGTGCTTTCTCCTGCGTGCCGGCGGTAGCGATCACGCGCGCGCCAATCTTCTTCGCCATTTGGACGAGCAACAGTCCGACGCCGCCGGCTGCAGCATGTATCAACGCAGTCTCACCTTTTTTCAGCGGGTAACTGCTGTGGAGAAGATAATGTGCGGTCATCCCCTGGAGCATTGCGGCCGCCGCTTGTTCGAAGTCGAGCTCGTCGGGAATCTTAACCAAACGATTCGCAGGTACCGCAGCGTACTCAGCGTAACTTCCGAGCGCGCTCGTGTAAGCAACACGATCGCCGGGCTTGAGCGTCGTGACCTCGCTCCCGACTTCCGTCACCACACCCGCGCCTTCCTGCCCGTTAACGAAAGGCAGCGGCGTTGGATACCGGCCTTCACGAACGTAAACGTCGATAAAATTAACGCCCGCGGCCTTAATGTTGACTAGAGCTTCATTCGGCTTTGGCGATGGCACCGGCAGGTCGACAGGAACCAACACCTCCGGTCCGCCGGTTTGCGAAACTTGAATGGCTTGCATAGGCGAAATTTTGCCACAGATTTACACAGATGAACACAGATCTGATCCGGTGTTCATCCATGTGAATCTGTGGCATTATTTCTTTTCTGCCTGGCTTCGAATCCAACCACAACGTGAAAGGAGTTCTTGTGACTACGAAACGAAGAGTACTGTCAGCGCTATTCTCCACTTTGGCCCTGTTGCTGGCAATCTCGTTATCCCAGCCCCTGTTGGGCCAAAAGAAGAGCTCAGACTCGATCAAGATCCCATTTGAAACTTACAAACTGTCAAACGGCCTGACCGTGATCCTTTCTGAGGATCATACGACGCCGACTGTCGCGGTCGACATCTGGTATCACGTCGGCTCGAAGAACGAGCTGCCCGGACGCACCGGCTTCGCGCACCTGTTCGAGCACGTGATGTTTACCGGCTCGGGCCACGTGCCGTATGGACTGCACGATAAGCTTACTGAAGGCGTCGGCGGCGGTAACAATGGTTCGACGAACAACGATCGCACCAACTACTACGAGACAATTCCTTCCAACTATCTCGAATCAGCGTTGTGGCTGGAATCGGATCGCATGGGTTTCCTGCTTGACAAGCTCGACATCGCGAAGCTCAACGCGCAGCGCGATATCGTGAAGAACGAGCGCCGGCAGAGTTACGACAATCAACCGTACGGCCGCGTGAGCGAGATCTTCTCGGCGGCGATGTATCCGAAGACTCATCCTTACTCGTGGCCCGTGATCGGCTCGATGACCGATCTCACCGCCGCATCTGAGGAAGACGTGAAGGCGTTCTTCCGACTCTACTACGCGCCCAACAACGCGACACTCGCAGTTGTCGGCGATTTCGATTCGAAACAGGCGAAGGCATGGATCCAGAAATATTTCGGCGACTTGCCGCAAGGTAAAACCGTGGAGCGGCCCAAGGTGGCGCTCGGCAAGCTCGACGCGAGCAAGCGTTTGGTTTACGAAGATCGCGTGCAGGTGCCGCGACTCTACATACAGTGGCCCACAGTTGGTTTCAAGCAGGATGACGACTACGCGCTTTCGGTGATGAGCTCGATTCTCTCCGGCCCGCGCACCGCGCGTTTGACGAAAGCGCTCGTGTACGACACACAAATGGCGTCGCAGATCGGCGCGTTCCAAAACTCGGCTGAAGATGTCGGCGTGTTTCAGGTCGTAGTCATTCCGCGTCCTGGGCACAGTCTTACTGAGATCGAAGGTGCGGTCGATCAAGTGATTCAGAAGTTCATCAGCGAAGGTCCGACTGCCGACGAGCTGCAAAAAGCAAAGAGCGGTCTCGAGCTGGGATTCATCCGCGGGCTCGAATCGAATCTCGGCACCGCGAATCAACTGATCAATGGCGCGGTTTTTTATGGCAATCCTGGTTACTTCAGCACTGATTACCAGAAGACGCTGGCAGTCACGGCGGCTGATGTGAAGCGCGTTGCGAGTCAGTATCTGACGCGTTCGCGCATCGTGTTGAGCGTGGTGCCGAAGGGCAAGAAAGATCAGGCGTCGAAAGCCACCGAGAGTGAAGCTGTCACGATGGTCGTTGGAAAGGGAGGTCGATGATGAAAACACAGAAGAAAGCACTTGCCCTCGCGGCTGCACTCGTCATCAGTCTCGCGAACATCGCCGCGCTTGCGCAACAAACGCTCGATCGCACTGCTGTTCCACCGCCTGGGCCAACTCCAGTCCTGCACGTTCCAACCTGGACGAAGACGCAGCTTGCAAACGGGGCCACGCTAATCGTCTCAGAGCGTCACGGCTTGCCGCTCGTCTCGTTCCAGATCACGTTTCTCGGCGGCTCGAATCAGTTTGAGTCTGAGGGAAAACGTGGTGTCGCGTCGATGACTGCTTCGATGTTGAGCGAAGGCACAGCCACAAAGACCGGCGACCAGCTTTCCGATGCGCTGCAACTGTTGGGAACCGGAATCAGCAGCGGAGTGGGCGGCGAGGAAGGCTCGCTCGGCTTTGTCTCGACTGCAAAAAACTTCGAGGCGACGCTCGCGATTCTCGCTGACGAGATGCTCAATTCGACGTTTCCGGCTGACGCGCTCGAACGGCTGCGTGGCCGCACGCTCGTCAACTTGACGCAGGCGAAAGATCAACCGGTCGTTGTCGGCGCACAGGTCTTCAACAAGATTCTTTACGGTAACGCGCATCCGTACGGCCAGCGCACGACGGAGACTTCAGTCAAAGCGATCACGCGTGAGGACGTGGTGGCGTTTGCGAAGGCTTACTACCAGCCTGGACGCGCGATCGTCACGGTCGTCGGCGACATCACACCGATGAAAGCCAAGGCTGCGGTCGAGAAAGGTCTCGCTGCATGGGCCAAGGCCGGTGACAAGCCGTCGTTTGATTATCCGAAATTGCCCGAGCTTCAGCCTGCGAAGATTTATCTCGTCGACAAGCCGGGCGCCGCGCAGTCAGTCTTTAACATTGGACTGCCTGGTCCACCGCGCAACACTCCCGACTTTTTCGCGTTGCAAGTGCTGAACACGATTCTCGGTGGTCAGTTTCAGTCGCGGCTCAATGCAAACCTGCGCGAGCAGAAGGGCTACAGCTACGGCGTGAACTCCATCTTCAGTTACGGAAAAGGGCCGGGACCGTTTCGTGCCGGCGGCTCGATCGTTTCCGCCAAGACTGATGCTGCCCTCGTCGAGTTTATGAAGGAGCTGAAAGGAATCGTCGGTGAGAGGCCAATCACGGACGACGAGATGAAGACGGCGAAAGACTCGTTGATTCAGGGCCTGCCGCAACGTTTCGCTTCCGTCTCGGCAGTCAGCAACGCGATCACCTCGCTCGTGGTCCAGGGTCTGCCAGACGATTACTACCATCAGTACGCGAAGAACGTTTCAGCAGTGACGAAGGAAGACGTGCTGCGCGTCGCGAAGCAGTATATCGATCTCAATCACCTTGCAATCGTGATCGTCGGCGATCGATCTGAAGTGGAAGCTGGGCTGAAAGCCACAGGCATCGCCCCGATCACATTAATCGACATCGAAGGCAATCCCGCGGGAAATTAGACGCGGATTTTAGTAACGTCGTAGTCGAAGACAATCTGCATTAGACGTTGGGCCAGCGGCTCGGGAGCGAGGGAGAGAGACATCCTTCGCAGAGCTCTGGCCCAAATGTTTTCCAACTTACCGACGCGTCCGTAGTAACGCGAGATCCTCGTGAGCATCGCGGTACGGAGGTGGCGAAGGTGTTCGTAGTTTCGCAGCGCCATTTCAGTTGCGCCGTACTTTTCGAAGCAACGAGTAAGTATGAGGGCGTCTTCCATTGCCTGACAGCCGCCCTGGCCGAGATTGGGTGTTGTCGGATGGATGGCGTCGCCGAGGAGTGTCATGCGTCCGGTGCCCCAGCGTTTGTTTGGATCTCTGTCAGTTGCGCCGGTCTTCAGAATCGTCGCCGGTGGCGTCGCTGCGATCAATTCCATCACGGGCGCATACCACCCTGCGAACAGATCGTGCAGTTTATCCGTGTAATCCGAGTTCGCGGCGGCCCACCAGCCCGTGCGTCCAAGACCAACTGGACCAATGCCGAAACGTTTGCCGCGTCCGTACAACTCCATTCCGGTCGTGGGCGGGATTACTGAAGGTGTGATCGGAGAGGTACCACGCCAGATCGTGTAGCCGCGATTGAGTGGCTCGCCGTCGTTGATGAATTGCGCACGCACGCGTGAGTGAACGCCGTCGGCGCCGATCAGAAAGTCAGATTCGACAGAGCGACCGTTGGCGAAAGTCGCGATCATCTTGTCGTTCTGTTGACGATGAGCGACGAGCGAATGTCCGAGATGAATTGTTGATTGGGGAAGCGCTTGCCGGAGCGTGCGCTGCAAGTCAGAACGATGCAGAGCTACGGCGGGAGATGCTGCATCCGAGATCGAAACGCGATTGAGGAGGAATCCGTTTTCATCCATCCAGCGCAGCTCTTCGACAACGCCGGCGCATTCAAAAATCTTCTCCGCTAACTGCAAGCGCTGAAGCACGCGCATCGCGTTAGACCAGATGGCGATCGCTGAACCGACTTCGAGAAGTTCCGGTGCCTGCTCGAATACTTCAGCTTGAAAGCCGGATTGTTGCAGAGCGAGTGCGGCAGTCAAGCCACCGATGCCGCCACCGATGATCGCGATCTGGACCATTCGGCAGAGATTGCCACAAAAAGGCACAAAAGACGCAAAAAACTTTTTCAGAGTCTACTGGCGCGCTTTTGTGACTCGTTCTCAGCAAGAGTTTTGATGTGCAACAGGACTCGCTTGTGAATAGTCTCGATGACGTGATCGGACCATAGGTGCCAGTAAGGTGCGGGCCAATAGCGGTTCTGGTACCACGTCGTTCCTTCCAGTAACGTCGTGCCGTCGGGTAGAGGCGGCGGCAGTTGTGAAAACGTAACGACGTGCGTTCAAACAGTCTGTAGATCGCTTTTAATAACGACAGATGTCTTTACTTCATAGAGCGGCGGAGTCTCACCCAAAGCGTATTCGATAAAAATGAGACCCGGTACCAAAAAACAGACCACCGAAGCCACGCGCAACGTGCTGGTCGCATAGGTGCGCTTCTGGAGCACGTAGCCAATCAAACCACCAAACAGTGCGAGAGGAATAGCGAGTGGGAGCGCCATCGTGAGACACATGATGCCTTCGATCGCGAAACCCACGAGACCAAGCCCGACCAGTCCGACTGAAAGAAGTGATACCAGCAGGCACTTACCGAGCGTTCGCGGATAGTGAAAGCCGAAAGGTCCAACATTGTCTCTTCCTCCTATGAGCACCAGCGCAGATCGCCAACACAGAATGGACCAGACTGCGGCAGTCCGCTGCGGATTTGTTCGGTAGTGAAGCGTCGTGTCGGCACGAGATCGTAGGGCAATGGAACTACAGGTGAGCCGGGCTCGACGACGCCTTCCGACAAGATGCGTATCTGCGCTAGTGAGGTAAGTGGAACTTTCATAAACCTTTCAAAGACTCGCGCCATTAATTCGTGGCAGACCACCGGCAGCGGTAACATCAGCGGCCGTTTGCCGACAACTTCAGCAACACGACGCACTGCTTCGCTCAGGTAGATCTCTTCCGGACCGAGCAGCGCGATTGTTTGCTGCTTCATGCGTCGATCGATGAGCGCCGCGCGCATCACGTGAACGAGATCTTCGATCGCGAGCGGCCGGATACTTTTCTCTTTCAGACCGACAAGCCCGAACACGGGAAACGTGTGCAGCGCGTGACTCAAATGATCGAGCATGTGATCGCCGCGACCGTAGACGATGCCCGCTTTGATCACTGTGTAGTCGAGTCGGGAGTTGCGGACGATCTCTTCTGCTTCCCATTTCGACTCGTGATAACCCGAGCCGCATTGTGGCCGTGCGCGTAGAAAACTCATCAAGACGATCTTCTCAACACCAGCGTTCTTCGCAGCCGCGACGACGTTGCGCGTCATTTCAAGGTGAACGCGAGCATACGTTTGATCGCCGATCTCACGATTGATGCCAGCGCAGTGGGCCACCACCTTGCAGTCAACGAACGCGGCAGTCAGTTGATCGACATCGCCGAGATCATGCCTCGCGATTCGAGCCACTTCATGTCCCTCCCCGGTCAGACGAGTGGTTAAATGGCTGCCTACGAAACCAGTTGCGCCAGTAATCGCGATCTTCATAATTCTTCCTTTTTAGCCACGAAAAGGCACAAAAACACAAAAAAGATTTAGGTGGGTTTTTGTGGCTCATTGTCACTCTCGTCAGGTAAAGACTTGATCTCATTCACCATTCGCAGCGCCTGTTTGCGCAGTGGTCGCATGAACGGATTACTCGCGAGGTGGATCAACTTATCGAGTAGATCGACTGTGTGATCGATCATGCGGTAGGTGCGACGATGCTTCGGTGACGAGTCGTGAATCCAGAACAGAACGATGCCCATGCTGTAAACCCACAGCAGGTAAGGCAGCTCCGCTCTCAGGTCTGTCGGAATTCGCGTGGTCACTCCTTCGAGTACCTTTTCAAACAGTTGAATGCTTTGCCGGCGCACCGGATCGGAGTCGTTTGCAAACGGGTTCAAAGGACTTTCCGGGTTCGCCGCAGTTTTGAAAAGCACGCCCGCAAACTGGTGATAGGGCTTCATCGTGTCGATCTTCGTTCGCATCGCGGTTAGCAGGCGTGCTTTCAGTGTCTTCTCGTCTTCGAGCGCCGGTAGTGCGACTTCAACGTGACTGTCGTGCAGGCGTTGATAGAAAGCCTGGATCAGATATTCCTTCGAGCGGAAGTAGTAGTACGCGTTCCCGAGCGACACGCCCGCCTTTTCAGCGACAGCGCGCATCGTCGTGTTGTCGTACCCGCGCTCGCGAAACATCTCGAGGGCAGTCTCGAGGATCAGAGCTTTTGTCTGATCGCCTTTGACAGTCTTCGCGGCTTTCTTTTTGCCCTTCATCGTGTGAGTCCGGCTACTCGACTGATCTGGTAACGGTTCTGGGAAATCACGGAAACCACTCGCTTGGTTGTCGGCAACAGCTCGGGCGCTGCGAGTCGATAAGACCAGTCGCGATATCGCGTGAGCGCCCAGAGCACCATCAGCCATGCTTTTGGACCGAAGTAAACCCAGCCGTCTTCGCTAATCACAGTCAGATCCTGCTTCGTCAAATCGTGATTGAGTTGCGGATAGCGCTGGCGAGCTTCGTCGGAAGCGCACGGCACGAAGTTGAGCTCGACGAGTTTCAACTGATCGTTGAGCCACTCGTGCGCGCGCCTGCATAACCCGCACTCAGGATCGTAAAGCACGGTTAAGAACAGCATGGCTCACGCGGCCTCCTGCTGGACGGGCGTAAAGGCGTCTGGCCCGATTGGCGGGCGGTGGTGCGCGGTGGCGCGGCGGCGCATGCGGCTGAAGACGAAGAGATTGAAGAGGTGCATGCCGCCAAGGACGAGCAGCACCATGCCGATTTTGACTGACAGGGCTTCGACGCTTTGCTCAGCCGTCTCGATGGCGTAGCCGAGTTTCAGGGCCAGACTGACATAGCCGAAGTTGATCAGGTAAAAGCCGACGACGAGCAGGTGATTGACTGAATCGGCGAGGGCGTCGTTGCCGTGGAAGACGTCAACGAGGAAGACGCGTCCGTTTTTGTGGAGGGTGCGGCCTACCCAGATGGTCAGGGCGATGCTGATGGCCACATAAATCAGGTATGTGCTAAGTCCGATGGTCATGGTCAGCCTCCTTTAAGCTGAATTTGAACACGTTCAACTAACGGCAGAATACGCCTCGATCCCGAGGGTTGTCAAGAAGTTTTTGAACGCGTTCAGAAAACGCGGATTAGCGCGGATTGGAAGACGTGGATTTGGTGTGTTATTGTTACGGTGCAGTGAAAACACTAAAAGGAGAAACTGATTGGCAGCAGAAGATCTGATTCCCGCACAAGGCACTATCATCGACAAACAGCCCAACGCCTTCTTCAAAGTCCAACTCGACAACAGTGAGCACGTAGTATTAGCCGCTATCTCCGGCAAGATGCGGAAGAATAGAATCCGGATTCTGGTGGGCGATCGCGTGAGTGTTGAGATGTCGCCTTACGACCTGTCCCGAGGTCGGATTACCTACCGGTACAAATAAAGAGTTCACGCAAAGACGCAAAGACGCAAAGATCGCGAAGGCGCAAAGGCGCACCTGAAGTATTTGACCCGTCTTGGCGATCTGTGCGCCTTTGCGTGAACTCTTCTACTTAAACTCGAACGACTTGATGTAGCTCAGGAACGAGTCGTTCCACTGCGTCACTGTCTTTTCAGGACCGATGAGCTTCAAGTAGTAATTGCCATTCGGAGTCTCGACGACTGCCGCGCGCAGACGGTAATTCGGCTTGTTGTTGAAAGTGCCGCTCCCGGGCGCCGTCTCGGCGACATACGTTCCTGACAAGTCGATCGTAGTCACTTTCAACCCATTCGCCACTAACTGTTCGTCTTTCGCCCCTTTGACTGGACTGCCGTCCGGCTGCTTCATCTGAGCGATCCACCGATCGATATTCGCAAAAACCGAACCACCCTGGCCTTGTCCGAAGTAATAAAGGACAAGCGACGCATCCTCCGTATCGCCCTCTGCCTTCGGCAGCCTGTACTGGGCCACACGCATGCTGGAGGTCCTCTCTTCTTCCACCCAGCCCGGCGGCACTCTAAATTTCAATTCGCTTTTTTGCGCCGCTGCCATGTTGAGACTTACAACACACACCACGGCCACGAGAATGATGGGGATTGGTATTCGCATACTGCTCATTTAAACGCTGAAACCGCGCAATTGCAAAGGTTTGCCGTGACGCTGCCGATAGCGGCATGGTAGTATGCCTTTATCATGCGGGCCGATGTCGTCCTCTTACGACTTATATTTACGGCAATCTTAGTTATCGCGGGACATTTTATCGTCCCAATAAAAGAGCGGCCGTGGACTTCCGCTGCTGTAGGCGGAGTAATCGCCGTTTGCATCATTATTTTTGAGCTGCGGATCAGGCGAGCTACTCTCAAGACCCTCATCGGTGCGGCCGCCGGCTCGATTCTCGGTATCGTGGGAGCCTATTTGATCGGCTCTCTGATTAGTCACCAACACGCCAGCGCGCTCGGAGAGCACGGAGAGCAGGTAAAGACATACCTGACTGTGGTCCTCACTATCTTCATGGGCTATGTCGGGTTGATGGTCGGCGCTGCGAAAGGTGACTATCTCGATCTATCAGCCCTCGGCGGAATTTTCAGTGATAAAGTCGCGCGACGCGATTTAAAGATTCTCGACACTTCAGTGATCATCGACGGCCGGATCGCCGACGTAGCTGAGACAGGATTTCTGACCGGCTCATTAATCATTCCGCAGTTCATCCTGCGCGAGCTGCAACAGGTGGCTGACTCACCTGACTCGTCCAAGCGCCAACGCGGCCGGCGCGGCCTCGACATGCTCAATCGTCTTCAGAACAACAGCTCGCTCGACATTCAAATCGTCGAGACTGACTTTCCCTCCGTGCGTGAGGTGGACCTGAAACTGATCGAGCTCGGCAAGCAACTGGACGCGGTGATCGTCACGAATGATTTCAATTTGAATAAAGTCTCCCAGTTGCGCGGAGTCAGCGTACTCAATATCAATGAGTTGGCAAATGCGCTCAAGCCAGTCGTGCTCCCAGGCGAGGCGATGCGGGTTTTCATCCTGAAGGAAGGCAAGGAATACAATCAGGGCGTGGCCTATCTCGACGATGGCACGATGGTGGTGGTTGATAATGCACGCAAGTTGATCGGCAAGAATGCCGACATCGCAGTGACGAGCGTGTTGCAAACAACTGCCGGCAAGATGATCTTCGGCCGTCTCTGGGAAGAAGCGGAAAACGGCGGACACAGCGAGATTCATCGGACCAACGGTGCTTCGCGGCGCCAGTTGCGCGACCGCAATGCTCCGGCGCCGGTGCGCATTTCGGAGAGCGAACCGATCACGGAGAGCTAATCCGCCAGCACGCTGCCCGGGAATTCCTACTCTCTTCATGAACATCGCGATTATTGCCGCCGCCGGCGCCGGCACCCGGATGGCGAGCGATCGGCCCAAGCAGTTTCTGCAACTTGCAGGAACGCCGGTAATCATTCACACGCTCAAGGTATTTGAGCAGTGTGAGAGTATTAACGAGGTGATCCTCGTCCTGCCCGCGGCCGAGTCTGCGGGCTTCCTTTCGCTCGCGGGAAGGCACGGATTGCGGAAGATGGCGCGTGTTGTTCCGGGAGGAATGACGCGGGCTGATTCAGTGAAGCGTGGCTTGATGGCGATCCGGGCTGCGACTGCTGAGATCGTTGCAGTACACGATGGCGTGCGACCGTTTGTAACCGCTGAAGAGATTGATGCCGTGGTTGCCGCGGCGCGGACTGATGGCGCTGCGATCCTCGTCGCTCCGGTTACTGACACGATCAAGCAGATCAGCGATCGGCGAGTTGTGCAGACTTTGGATCGCAGTGGATTGCGCAGAGCTTTGACGCCGCAGTGTTTTCGTTATGACGTGCTGCGCGACGCATACCAGGCCGCGGATGTTACGGATCCTTCGGTGACGGATGAGAGCGTGTTGGTAGAGAAGCTTGGTATTCCCGTGAGCATTGTCGAGGGAAGCTCTAGGAATATTAAGATAACGACAGTCGAAGATCTCGCGATTGCGGAAGCGATCTTAGCCAGAGACTCAACGGATTATTGAAGGACATTATTGAAGAACAAGTCAGTTATTGGAATGAACAAGTCAGGAAGAGGGGCTTGCCCCCGCTTCTGATGTATCGTACAGCGGGGGCAAGCCCCTCTTCCTGACTTGTTCATTCCAACTGACTTGTTCATTCCAACTGACTTGTTCATTTCCAAGTAGCGCTGTTTTTATTAGAGATGATACGGATCGGAATAGGGACTGATACGCACCGGCTGGTTGAGGGGCGGGAGCTGGTTCTTGGTGGGGTGCGGATTGTGTCGGATCGTGGTGCTGAGGGGCATTCGGATGGTGATGCGTTGTCGCATGCGATTGCCGATGCGATTCTCGGCGCGCTCTGCGAGGGCGATATCGGGGTTCATTTTCCCGACAAGGATCCACAGTGGAGCAATGCGAATAGTCTTGACCTGCTCTCGCGTGTGATGTGGTTGGCGCGCGAGCGCAGTCTCCACGTTGTGAATGTTGACTCGACAATTTTGCTCGAAACGCCAAAACTCAGGAGCTACGTCGACACGATGCGCCAAAACATCGCCGGCATTCTCGGAATCGACATAGCGTGCGTGAGTGTTAAGGCGAAGACGGGTGAAGGAGTCGATGCGGTGGGGCAGGGGTTAGCTGTGACCGCCCAGGCCGCTGTTCTAATGGAGAGTAATTAAGGAAACAGCTTGAGACCACAGGACGTCATAAGAAAAAAGAGAGACGGGCTGAGTTTATCGCGTGAAGAGATCGATTTCTTCATCGCCGGCGTCACCAGCGGCCGCATTGCCGACTATCAGGTCAGCGCGCTCCTCATGGCCATTTACCTGAACGGCATGGATGGCGCAGAGCAGCAGGCTTTGACTGAAGCCATGCTCAACTCCGGCAACATTCTCGACTTCTCAGACATTCCCAAACCAAAAGCAGACAAGCATTCGACCGGCGGTGTCGGTGATAAAACTTCGATCATCATCGCGCCACTCGTAGCGGCGTGTGGTGTTTGCGTGCCGATGATCTCCGGTCGTGGCCTCGGCCACACTGGCGGCACGCTCGATAAGCTCGAGTCGATTCCGGGATATCGCGTCTCGCTCAGTGCGACTGAGTTTAAAAAGGTTCTCGACCGCGTGGGTTATGCGATGGCGGGACAGACTGCCGAGCTCGCCCCCGCAGACAAGAAGATGTACGCGCTACGCGACGCAACGGCGACTGTTGAAGCCATACCGCTGATTGTCGCGTCGATCATCTCCAAGAAAGGCGCCGCGGGTCTTGATGCGATGATCATCGACGTCAAGGTCGGCAACGGCGCGTTCATGCGCGAGGAAGCGCGGGCAGAGGAGTTGGCTCATGCGCTTGTGAACACTGGCAATTCGTGCGGCATTAAGACGCGCGCGTTATTGACTGATATGAACCAACCACTCGGTGGCGCCGTAGGTAACTCATTAGAAATTCAAGAATGCATCGAGATCCTTCGTGGAGAAGCGAACGAAGCAGCGCAACCAGTTCTCGATTTATCGTTGGAGCTGTGCGCGCACATGCTGCTGCTGGCGAATGTCGATCAGACGATCGAAACGGCGCACGCGCGTTTGCATGACGTGCTCACGTCGGGCGAAGCGCTCGAGTGTTTGCGAAGCAACATCGAGGCACAGGGCGGTGACCCGCGTGTTTGCGATGCACCAAGGCAGTTTCTGCCTTTGGTAAGCGAAAACGTTAAGGTAGAATCCCCGCGCTCTGGCTTCATTACGAGGGTCGATACCACGGAGATTGGACACGCGATCGCGGCAATCGGCGGCGGGCGCGTGCGCATCGAAGACACAGTAGATCCCACGGTTGGTTTTACTTCCGAGTTGAAACTGGGAGACGAGGTCCGCGCGGGTGACGCGATCGGGATTGTGTACAGCGCCGACTCCACCGCCGCTGCCGAAGCGGCGCGACGTATTCAGGCGTCGTACCAGATCGGAGACGCACCTCCGAACGAGAGGCCGAAGTTAGTTAAGGAGATCGTTAACGAATGAAAAAGAATTTCTCCCGCAGCAGCGCAGCGGCGCAACGGCTGCCGGATTCCAAGCCTTCGTTGCTCCGTTGCGTCGCTGCGGGAGGAAAATTCTTTGCATTTGCGGCCGTGCTTTGTCTCACTGCACTCTTCCTCTCGGCCTGCGGTGGCACCTCCGCCGCTGAAGACAAATCGAAGATCAAAGTCGGCATCGTCTTCGATATTGGTGGTAAAGACGATCGATCGTTCAACGCCGCTGCATGGGAAGGCGTGCAGCGTGCCGCCAGGGATCTTCCAATCGTTTTGCGCGACATCGAGCCGGGGACGCCGAACGCGATCGAGCCTGCGATGCGCGCGTTTGCCGAACGCAATTTCGATCTGATCATCGGTGTCGGTTTCGCGCAGGCCCCGATCATGGAGCATGTTGCGAAAGACTATCCAAACATTCAGTTTGCAATTATCGACGGTGTCAGCCAGTTACCAAACGTCGCCTCGCTAGTCTTTAAAGAACACGAAGGCTCGTATCTCGTCGGCATACTTGCGGCCAAGGCTTCGCAGACCGGCACGATCGGTTTTCTCGGCGGCATGGACATCGGCCTGATTCATCGTTTTGCGAAAGGCTACGAAGAAGGCGCCAAGTCGGTTAATCCAAACATTCACGTGATCGCAAACTACGTGGGCGTCACTGACGCCGCATGGAACAATCCCGGCAAAGGCAAAGAGCTTTCACTCGCGCAGATCGGCAAGGGCGCTGACGTGATCTTCACCGCGGCCGGTAACTCAGGACTCGGAGCTTTCGATGCGGTCGAGCAACAGGGCAAACAGAACGGCCGCGCAACGCATTTCGTGATCGGGGTAGATTCAAATCAAAACATGGTGAAGCCGGGCTTTGTTCTCACGAGCATGGTGAAGCGTGTTGACAATGCGGTCTACGACATCGTCAAGGACGTGGTGGACCATCGCTTCTCACCGGGCATCCACGTTTTCGGCCTGGACAAAGACGGCGTCGGCTACGCGATGGACGAGAACAATGAAAATCTGGTCTCGCCCGAGTCGAGACAATTAGCAGAAGAAGCGAAGAAAAAGATCATTGCAGGCGAGATTAAGGTCACGGACGCAATGGGAACCTAAGTAGGGCCACGGATGAACACAGATGAACACGGTATTTTATTTTTCTGATCTGTGTTCACCTGTGTTCATCCGTGGCTCAAACTTCTGAATGTTAGAACTCCGACAGATAACCAAACGCTTCGGCGACGTAATAGCCAACGATCACGTCGACATCGTCGTTAAGCCTGGGACGATCCACGCCATCGTCGGCGAGAATGGCGCGGGAAAATCTACGGCGATGCGCATCGCCTACGGGTTCTACACGGCTGACAGTGGCGAGATCCTCGTCAATGGTCAGGTTCAGGACATCAAGTCTCCGCACGACGCGATCGCGCTCGGCATCGGCATGGTCCATCAGCATTTCATGCTGGTCGAGACGATGACAGTCGCTGAGAACATCGTGCTCGGTGCGGAACCGGGTAATGCGGTCGCGCTGGATCTTAAGAGCGCCGCCGCACAGATCAGGCAGCTCTCCGAAGAATTCAAACTCGCCGTTAACCCTAACGAGCCGATCGAGCATTTATCAGTGGGCCAGCAGCAACGAGTCGAGTTGTTGAAGGCGCTGTATCGTCACGCGAAGCTATTGATTCTCGACGAGCCCACCGCAGTGTTAACGCCGCTCGAAGTTGAGGAGTTCTTCGTAATCCTGCGTCGCATGCGCGAACAGGGCAAAACAGTAATCATCATCACTCACAAACTCTCCGAAGTGCTCGCGATCTCGGATGAAGTCACGGTGATGCGTGATGGTCGCGTAGTGGGACGAGTGCAAACAAAAGACACGAACGCGGCTGAGCTGGCACGATTAATGGTCGGTCGTGAAGTGTTGCTGCGAGTTGAGAAGCCTGAGCCTAAGGTCGGAGAAACGGAGCTCAAAGTCAAAGACCTTTCCATCGTCGATATAGCCGGAACGAAGCGCGTCAAAGACGTGTCGTTCGAAGTCCATCGCGGCGAAATCGTCGGCATCGCCGGTGTTGAAGGCAATGGCCAGAGTGAGCTGATCGAAGCGCTCGCGGGACTCGTCGATCCAACGCGCATCTCGGGCGCGATCAACTTCGAAGGTAAGGATCTCAAATCACTCGGCGCGCGCGTGCGTCGTGAGCTCGGCATCGCGCACATTCCGGAAGATCGTCATCGACGCGGGTTGTTACTCGATTTCAGTCTCGCGGAAAACTCCATACTCGGAGTTCACTATCGTCCGCCCATAGCAGGAATTTTGATCGACGAGAACGCCGTACAGCGACGCGCCATGGAGATCATTCAAGGCTTCGACGTTCGTCCACCAAATGCAGCTTTGCCTGCGCGCGCGCTATCGGGTGGTAACCAACAGAAGCTGATCATCGGTCGTGAGTATCACGTCGCGCCGAAGCTTCTGCTCGTGTCGCAACCGACGCGCGGCGTCGACATCGGTGCGATCGAGTTCATACATCGTCAACTGGTGAGCTTGCGTGACAACGGGTGTGCGATCCTGCTCGTATCCGCTGAGCTCGAGGAAGTAACGAGTCTTTCCGATCGTTTGCTGATCATTCATGAAGGAAAGATCGCGGGCGAGGTCGATCCGAAAGTCGCAACGCTCGAAGAAATCGGCTTGTTAATGACCCGCGGCCACTAATTTGAGCCACGGATTACACAGATTTTCACTGTGTAAATCCGTGTAATCCGTGGCTAAAACTCTTCTATGACGAAACTCGCGCGTGAGCTACTTTTTCCCCTGATCGCGGTCGTCGCTGCCTTCATTGTCGGCGGCATTCTCATTCTGATCGTTGGCGACAATCCGTTCCAGGCGTACGGCCTTTTACTCGGCAGCGCTCTGTCGTGGCCCGATGGCATCGGCTACACACTCTTCCAGGCAACACCGCTGATCTTCACCGGACTCGCCGTTCTCGTCGGCTTTCGCTGCGGTCTCTTTAACATCGGCGCCGAAGGACAGCTTTACATCGCAGCCTTTGCGACCGCGTGGGTCGGGATCAAGTTTGCGAACCTTTCACCCTGGATTCTGATCCCGTTTTGCTGCGCGGCTGCGATCTTGAGTGGCGCGTTCTGGGCCGCGATTCCCGGTGTCTTGAAAGCAAAGTTTGGCTCGCACGAAGTCATCAACACGATCATGTTGAACTTCATCGCCGTCGCGCTGGTCAGTTACTTCACGCAATATCACTATAAAGAGCGCGGCGATCCGATTCTGCAAACGGCGCCGATCGGCCAAAACGCATACATTCCGCAGCTGGGTAAATTCATTCCCGGCTTTCCTGAGCGCATTCCGTTAAATGTCGCATTCCTGCTCGCGCTACTTTGTTGTTTCCTGGTCTATCTTTTTCTCTGGCGCACGAAGTGGGGTTACGAGATCCGCGCTACGGGCAGCAATCCTTTTGCCGCAGAATACGGCGGCATCTCGATTGGCAAACAGATCATTCTGGCTATGGCGGTGTCCGGCGCGCTGGCGGGCATGGTCGGCATTAACGAGGTGCTTGGTAATCGTCATCGTTATTACGATGGTTTCTCAGACAACTACGGATTCACCGGCATCGCTGTCGCACTGCTCGGCCGCAATCATCCAGTCGGCGTGATTCTTGCCGCCTTGTTGTTTGCTGCACTGCAACACGGTGGTATCTACGTCGACGGCTTCTCGGAGCACGTAACGAAGGACATCGTCCAGGTACTGCAAGGCATCATCATCCTGTTCGTCGCTGCTGAAGCGTTTTTCAAATGGCTCTTACAACGAAGAGCGTCGATGGAACGTTTGCGAGCGTAAACCCATGCGAGACATTTTCACTCTCTCACTCATCGCTTCCACGATCCGGCTGGCCACGCCACTCGTGCTCGCTGCACTTGGTGGTCTGTTTTCAGAGCGCTCGGGCGTTATCAATATCGCGCTCGAAGGAAAGATGCTCGCCGGAGCGTTTACCGCAGCCGCTGTGACTTACGCTGCTGACAAGAGTCTCGGACTTGGCAATGCGAGCCCGTGGGCCGGAATGCTCGCAGGCATGCTGGCGGGATTGTTCATCGCCGCGATCTACGCGGTGACTTGTATCAAGTTCAAAGCCGATCAGGTGGTGAGTGGCGCCGCGATCAACATCCTGATGATTGGAATGCCGGGATTTCTGAGTGGCGCGTTCTTTCTTTCATCCGGTTCGACGCCGCAGATTCCGAAGGACCATCTGCTCCCGCAGTCGCCCGTCGTAATTGCGATCGCGATACTCGTCCTCGTCGCTGTCATCGGGTACGTGCTTTACAAGACGCCTTTCGGCCTCCGACTCAGATCCGTGGGCGAGAATCCCGAGGCGGCGGATGCAGCGGGTGTCAGCGTGAGTAAGATCAGGTATTCGGGTGTGTTGCTGGCTGGCGTGCTCGCGGGACTCGCGGGAGCGTATCTTTCGATTGGCCAGTCGTCGTTGTTTGCACGAAACATGACTGCGGGTCGTGGCTTCATCGCGCTCGCCGCTTTGATCTTCGGCAAGTGGCGTCCGGTGCCGACGCTGTTGACCTGTCTTTTCTTCGGGCTGACTGAGGCTATTTCGATCAGGATGCAGGGAGTTGTTAAGTTACCGTCGGGCGAAGATATTCCGGTGCAGTTTATTCAAATGGTGCCGTACGTCTTGACCATTGTGGTGCTGGCGGGCTTTATTGGATCGTCCCGGCCACCGCGCGCGCTCGGTATTCCGTATCAGAAAGAGAAGTAAATGGTTGAGCGAATGGCAAGTACTGGTCTTTACGAACGCGCTGAACACGCCACCCGCGTTATCCGGTCGCGAATCAGTGTTGAGCCGCGCATTGCCCTCGTGCTCGGTAGCGGACTTGGCGGTTTCGCTGACGACTTCGAAGAAGCTGTCAGCATTCCTTACGAGGACATTCCGGGGTTCGTCCGCTCGACAGCGCAAGGTCATGCCGGGCGTCTGGTGATCGGCAAGATCGAGAGCGTGCCGGTGCTGGCGATGCAGGGACGCGTTCATTACTACGAAGGCTACTCACTCGAAGAAGTCACTTTCGCGGTCCGCACTTTCGGTTTACTCGGTGTCAAAACACTCGTGCTCACGAATGCTGCCGGCGGAATCAATGTTCAGTTAACGCAGGGAGCGTTGATGGTGATCAGCGATCATCTCAATCTGATGGGCGTTAATCCGCTGCGTGGCGCCAACGATGAACGCTTTGGACCACGCTTTCCTGATATGTCGGCGGTCTACTCGCATGAGTTGCAGGAATTGGTCGTCGCTGAAGCGAAGGCGATCGGCGTGGAAGTGCGGCGCGGGATCTACGGCGCGCTGTCTGGTCCAAGTTACGAGACGCCGGCAGAGATCCACTTGCTGCGCAACCTCGGCGCTGATGCTGTCGGTATGAGCACCGTGCCCGAGGCGATCGTGGCGCGTCACATGGGCCTCGAAGTACTGGGCATCTCCTGCATCACCAACATGGCCGCAGGGATTAGTGACGCACCGATCAATCATGAAGAGGTGATGGAGACAGGCAATCGCGTTCGCGAGACGTTTGCGGAATTGCTTCGACGAGTGATTAGCGCGATCAATCACAGGGTCGTCTAAAGAGTATCCACAGATTACACAGAACGTTCTGTGTAATCTGTGCAATCTGTGGAAAACTTCATGATCATCGGTATCTCAGGCGGAACAGGCTCGGGCAAAACCACAGTCGCCAATCGCATCCTTGAATCAGTCAGCGCCAGCGAAGTAGTCTTCATCCAGCAAGACTCTTACTACCGCAACGTCACTGATCTCCCACTCGATTACCGCGGCGTCGCCAACTTCGATCATCCCGATGCGCTCGATAACGAATTACTCATAAATCACGTGCGTCGACTCAAGTCAGGCGAGCCGATCGAGCTGCCGCTTTACGACTTCAAAACCAATTCGCGTCTGAATGAGACGCGCACCGTCGCGCCCAAACCGATCGTCATCGTCGAAGGCATTCTGATCTTCGCCGAGCCGCGCCTGCTCGAGCAGATGGACATCAAGGTTTTTGTCGACACGCCTGACGACATTCGTTTCATTCGCCGCCTGCGTCGCGATCTTGCCGAGCGCGGGCGCACACTCGAATCAGTTATCGAACAATACATCGGGACGGTCCGGCCCATGCACATGCAGTTTGTCGAGCCGTCGAAACGTCATGCAGACGTCATCATTCCTGAAGGTGGTCATAATCTCGTTAGTATCGATCTGTTGAGTTTGAAAATTCGCGAGAGGCTGGCCAGTGCTGTATCAACTGTTGGAGGTCAACTTTGAGCGAAGATATCGAGTCGTTGATTGAAGCGGCGAAGCGTGCGCGCTTGCAATCAGTGGCGCCGTTTTCAAATTTTCAGGTCGGTGCGGCGGTGCGAACTGCGGACGGCAAGGTTTATATCGGTTGCAATATCGAGAGTGCGAGTTATGGTTTGACGGTTTGTGCCGAGCGCGTCGCGATCTGGAAAGCGTTGTCGGAAGGTGAACGGCAGTTTACCGATCTCGCGGTCGTCGCAGACACTGAGACACTGACGCCGCCGTGTGGAACGTGTCGCCAGATCATCTGGGAGTTTGCGCGCAACGCGAATATCGTGTTCGCCAACCTCGACGGGAAGAGCGAGGAATTTCATATGACCGAATTATTGCCACACGCCTTTGACGCCAAATTCTTAAAGAAGAGCAATCCGTGAATAAATCCGTCCTAATCTGTGTTTGCCTGAGCTTAATGACCACACTTTCAAATGCCACCGCCCAGACTCGCCGGCAGCCGGCTGAGCTTCTCGTAGTCGGTGGCACGATTGTGACGATGGACCAGACGCGTCGGGTTATCGACGACGGCGCCATCGCCGTCTCAGGTGGCCGAATTGTCGCGATTGGCCCACGCGCCGAAATTGAATCTCGATACTCGTCACGTCAGAAGATCAACGCGAGCGGAAAAGTCATCACGCCTGGTCTAATAAATGGTCACACGCACGTGCCGATGGTCCTGTTTCGTGGTCTCGCGGATGATCTCGATCTGCAGGAATGGTTGACGAAGTACATCTTTCCGGCTGAAGCGAAGAACGTGACGGAAGAGTTTGTGCGTGTTGGCGCTCGTCTCGGTCTCGCGGAAATGATTCGTGGTGGGACGACGACCTACTGCGACATGTATTACTTCGAAGACGCGATCGCTGATGAGACTGCGAAAGCTGGTGTTCGTGGTGTGCTTGGTGAAACCATCATCGACTTTCCCGTCGCTGACAACAAGACGAACGCCGAAGGCATGGCTTACGTCGAGAAGTTTGTCGCGCGTTGGAAGGGACACGACTTGATCGTCGCAGCGATTGCGCCGCACGCTCCGTACACAGTCTCAGAAGAACATCTCAAAGCGGCGCGCGCGTTTTCCGATCGCACGGGGGCTCCGATCGTGACTCACATTTCCGAGACGAAGCGCGAAGTCGACGACAGTGTGAAAGCAAAAGGCGCGAGCCCGGTTGCGTATCTCGATCGCATCGGGTTCCTGAATGAGCGGGTAATCGCCGCCCACATGGTCTGGCCGCAGGGAACTGACATCGCGATCCTGAAACAACGTGGTGTAGGTGTGGTTCACAATCCGCAGTCGAACATGAAGCTCGCTTCGGGCGTTGCTCCTGTGCCGCGAATGTTGACGGAGAAGCTCTTTATTGGTTTGGGAACGGACGGCGCGGCCTCGAACAACGACCTGAACATGTGGGAAGAGATGGACACCGTCGCCAAGTTGCATAAAGTGTTCACCGGCGATCCGAAAGTGATCTCAGCGCAGGAAGCATTTGAGCTCGCGACGATCCGCGGCGCGCAAGCACTGCATCTCGAAAAAGAGATCGGCTCGCTCGAAACCGGCAAGCGCGCCGATCTTTTAGTTATCGATCGCGACACCCTCAACCAGATCCCTCTTTACAACGTTTATTCCGACCTGGTCTACGCCACTAAAGCCGCGGACGTCGAAACCGTCGTCATCAACGGCCGCATCGTGATGCGCAACAAGCGACTCTTAACTCTCAACGAAACCACCATCAAATCCGACGCCCGCACCTTCCGCGACAAAATCATCAAAAGCCTCAGCACCACCAGATAAAATTTAGCCACAAAGAAGCACAAAAAGCTCAAATCAGCAGAACCTATTTTGCGCGTTTTGTGCCTTTTTGTGGCTAAAAGACCGGGCTGGTGTATACTCCCGCACTGAAACTTAGGCCGCTCCAATCGCCTCGCGCTCAGTAAATTGAGGGATGTCCATGAGAAAGGTCTTCGTCAGTTACAGTCGAAACAATCTTGAGGTGGTTAGCCAACTCGTCGAGGACCTGCAGGCAGTTGGTATGACTACGTGGCATGATCAGACCCTCACCGGCGGCCAGCGCTGGTGGGATAATATTCTCGCCAATATTCGGGATTGTGAGATTTTCATTTTCGCGCTCTCGCCGGAGTCGTGGGAGTCGGAGGCGTGCCGTAGCGAGTTGTCGTATGTTTGTGGACTCGGCAAGCCCATTCTTCCGGTTTTAGTTTCAGACGGTATCAATCTCAACCTCCTGTCTGCGCCACTTCACGAGATCCAGGTCGCTGATTATCGTGCGCGCGACAAAGGCGCGGCCTTCGCCCTCTTGAAAGCACTCAATGCTACGCCGGCATGCCAGCCATTACCTGATCCGCTGCCGCCACCGCCAGCCGTCCCGGTTTCATATCTCGGTACTCTCAAGGAACGCATCGATTTCAATGGAACACTCGGCGCGCAGGAACAAAATTTATTGTTTCTGGAACTTGAAGAGGCGATGGATGAAGGCCGTTCACCCACTGAGCTACGCGAGCTGTTGTTGAGTATGAAGCGTCGCGATGATCTACTCGCAAAGGTGGCAGTCAAGGTAGACGCCGCGCTCAAGAGTCTTGATGAAAAGACTGCCATGCAGCAACGGAAAAAGGCTGCGCCGGCAGGCTCCGGATTAGCATCGGCCGGAATAAACAAGCCACCTGATATGGGCAATGTCGCCACGGGAGCGAGTCAATGTCCGCGTTGCCATTTCCCGGTGCAAGCTGAGTATCGTTTCTGCCAAAAATGCGGTGCGCCGCTCAAGCAGCAAGCCGGCGATTTCACTCCCGCGCCATCCGATGGCGATCATGTCCAAAAAATTCCCGGATCGACAAGCCGTCGATACACATGTCCCGAGGCAGACGCTGTTCGCCTCATTCAAGAAGTTAAAGGCTGGCTCGACTCGCAGGGATTCGATACGCAACAACTGAGTGCGGACGATCAGAGTCTGCTGGTTCAGATCAAGAAGCGCGGCGGCTGGCGCGATCTGGTGGGTATGGCTACGTCGCTGAACATCCTGTTTCACCAAAATGACGATACGCTGACCGTTGAGATTGGCGCCGGAAAGTGGGTTGATAAGGCCGCAGTCGGGGCTGTGAGTTTAGTGATCCTGTGGCCGCTCGCGATTACGGCCGGAATGGGCGCGTGGGAGCAGATGAAGATGCCCGACAGGATTTTCGACTTCGTCGGTAGCCGGTTGGCCTACAGGTAAAAGCTTAATCCACAGATTACGCAGATTTTTTACTTAATCTGCGTAATCTGTGGATGACCAATTCCGCTCCTCTTGCCTCATTGGCCATGTTGCGGCCATAATACCTCGTCAAATTGACACCAACTCAAGCGGGCATCGGCTCGCTTTCGTATTTCAGGAGTCACAATTTGAGGTCTTTTACCTATTTTAGATCCTATATTCATGTATCCTTCCCGACAGTTCTTATTCTAATTACAGCCATTTTCGCGCTGGGCCAGTCGACGGGCTCCAGCGAAGGTGCGTCATCCAATCCGGCCTTGACGCGAATTGAGCGTGCCCGTGCGCTTGCTGCCGTGCACCAGCTCCAGGCCGCTGCGACCGAGCTTGAAAATGTTCGCGCGTCCGCAACCGATGTGACGCTCCGCAACGTCACCACCCTGATGTTGCTCGGAATTTACCTCGAAGACGGAAACTACGGCCGCTCACAGGCATTGCTCGAAGAGGCGTTCACCACGCGCGCGGCGCAAAAAGACGAATCGATTCGCACTTACTTCGCGGCCGCTGGCCAGACAGTTAACGGTATTCGCACACATCTCGGCCGCTATCGTAGTTACGGCATCAATCCCGGTGATTCCAATCTGCCTGCCGAGGCGAATGTCGATCTCGACCGCGTACGGGCGCTGCTCGAAAGACTGATCGCACAGGCGAAAGAAATTTCGACGGAGCAGGGCCGTTCTTACGATGCAGTCGCGCTACAGGAAGACGTGCTCGGCATTCGACTTTCGCTCGCCAGAAACGAAGACGATCGCGCGAAGTGGCAGGGGGAGTATCAGGCGGCGCGAGAGAAGATGGCGTCGTCGCAGATTCAGGTGGCGTCACTCGGCCGCTCGCCCGCGCTCGACGCCGTCACGAACAGAATTCCAAACCCTTTCACCACCGCACCGAAAACCGCCACTGACGATGCGGTACCGAATCCGGTGACACCGCCGGCCACCACGTCCGGACCGGAGCCACAGTTGATCAGCACCGGCTCGCTCAGTGGTCGTGAGACGAAGCGCATCACTCCGGTTTACCCGTCGCAAGCTAAGACACACAACGTGACCGGCACTGTCCGCGTCTTTGCGATCATCGATGAAAACGGAAAGATCTGGGTGACAAACTCAGAAGGTCCGACGTTGCTGCGAAAAGCCGCCGAAGAAGCCGCCCGCGGTTGGACGTTCCCGCCGTCACTTGTGAATAACAAACCCGTCCGCTTCGCCGGCTACATCGACTTCGACTTCAGACTTTAACCACGGATTACACGGATAACACGGATCGGAATTAAAAATCCGTGTTCATCCGTGAAATCCGTGGCTAATCTTGACTTAAAAGTAAGGTTTAACTTAAGATGCGTCAGGTTAATAATTTAGACGCGCTATGAAGATCTCAGCTCAAGAGGAATATGGCCTGCGCTGCCTGTTGCAGTTAGCCCGCGCGGAGAAGTTGGGCGAGTCGTTGACACTGCCGCAGCTTGCCCGCCTCGAGGGAATCTCGACAGCGAACGCCGGCAAGTTGATGTGGATTTTGACCAAAGCCGGACTCGTCAATTCCACTCGCGGCATCAAAGGCGGCTATTCGTTACAGCGGCCCGCTTCCGATATCCATTTGAACCAGGTGATCCGCGTGCTTGAAGGCGAACCCGCCGAGTCGCATTGCAAGAGCTACGCGGGCGTCCTCGATGCGTGCGTACACACGGGCGACTGCGGCATTCGCCCGGTAATCATCGAGCTGCACCAGATTGTCGATAACGCGCTCGGGGAGATCACGCTTTCGCAGTTGCTGGGAACGGAAGCAAACGTCGACGCGGCGCTGCACCAGATTCAAGGAACCAGGCAGAAAGATAATCGAGTTTAGTGATGAGTACAGCAGAACTTTTAGCCAAACAAGAATACAAATACGGCTTCGTAACCGATATCGAGTCGGACATGATTCCGCGCGGCCTGACCGAAGACACCATTCGTCTGATCGTCGAGAAGAAGAACGAGCCGGAATGGATGCTGGAGTTTCGTCTGAAGGCTTATCGCCACTGGCTGACGATGACCGAGCCGAAGCACTGGCCCAACCTCAAGTATCCCAAGATTGACTACCAGGACGTCATCTATTACAGCGCGCCGAGACAGAAAGCGACGAAGAAGAGCCTGGATGAAGTCGATCCGGAGCTGCTGCGGACGTTTGAGAAGCTCGGCATTCCATTGACGGAGCAGAAGCAGCTTGCGGGCGTCGCAGTCGATGCGGTGTTCGACTCAGTCTCGGTCGCGACAACTTACAAAGAGAAACTCAAAAAGGTGGGCGTGATCTTCTGCTCGTTCACCGAAGCAATCAGAGACTACCCGGAGCTCGTGAAGAAGTATCTCGGATCGGTTGTGCCGACGAACGACAACTTCTTCGCGGCGCTGAACAGCGCGGTCTTCTCGGATGGAAGTTTCTGCTTCATTCCGAAAGGCGTGCGCTGCCCGATGGAGCTCTCGACTTACTTCCGCATCAATAACTCCGAGTCAGGACAGTTTGAGCGCACCCTCATCGTGGCTGAAGAGGGTTCGCACGTTTCGTATCTCGAAGGCTGCACGGCGCCGAAGTTTGACAAGAATCAGTTGCACGCAGCGGTGGTCGAGCTCGTCGCACTCGACGATGCGCAGATCAAATACTCGACCGTGCAAAACTGGTACGCCGGCGACGAAGAAGGAGTTGGCGGCATTTATAACTTCGTGACGAAGCGTGGCAAGTGTGCAGGGAAGAATTCGAAGATCTCCTGGACGCAGGTCGAAACCGGATCGGCGATCACTTGGAAATATCCGTCGTGCATTCTGCAGGGCGACAACTCGATTGGTGAGTTTTACTCGGTGGCGTTGACGAATCACGCGCAACAGGCAGACACGGGCACGAAGATGATTCACCTCGGCAAAAACACGCGCTCGACGATCATCTCGAAGGGCATCGCGGCAGGGAAGTCGAACAACAGTTATCGTGGTCTCGTGAAAGTGATGCCGAAGGCCGAAGGCGCGCGCAACTACACGCAATGCGACTCGATGCTGATCGGATCGACATGCGGCGCGAACACGTTCCCGTATATCGAAGTGATGAACAACACTTCGAGTGTCGAGCATGAAGCGTCTACTTCGAAGATCAGCGAAGAGCAGTTGTTCTACTTGCAGCAGCGCGGGATTTCGCAGGAAGACGCGGTGTCACTGATCATCAACGGTTTCTGTAAGGATGTGTTTTTGCAGTTGCCGATGGAGTTTGCGGTTGAAGCAACGAGATTGTTGGGACTCAAGTTGGAAGGCAGCGTAGGTTAACGAATGTTAGAGATTAAAAATTTACGTGCAGGGATTGAAGGCAGAGAGATTCTCAAGGGCATCAACCTGACAGTTAACAAAGGCGAGATTCACGCGATCATGGGACCGAATGGTTCCGGGAAGTCGACGCTTGCGAAAGTGCTTGCCGGACATCCACAGTATGAAGTGCTCGGCGGCGAAGTTATTTACGAAGGTCGCAATCTGCTCGAGATGCCGCCTGACGAGCGTGCGCGCGAAGGCGTGTTCATGGCGTTTCAGTATCCGATCGAGGTGCCCGGCGTCTCGAATGCGCAGTTTCTGCGTCTTGCCTACAACGAGAAGCGCAAGCATCTCGGCGAAGAGGAGCTTGATCCACTCGAGTTCAAGGATCTGCTGAAAGAGCGCGCGAAAGTGGTCGAGATGGATGCGAGCTTCATGACGCGCTCGGTCAACGAAAATTTTTCGGGTGGCGAAAAGAAACGCAACGAGATCTTGCAGATGGCTGTGCTCGAACCGAAGCTTGCTGTGTTGGATGAGACTGATTCAGGTCTCGACATCGACGCGCTGCGTATCGTAGCAAACGGAGTGAATCAACTATTCACGCCGGCGAACGCAATCATCGTTGTCACGCACTACCAGCGACTCCTGAACTACATCGTTCCGCATTTCGTGCACGTGCTGGCTGACGGACGCATCGCGCGCGAAGGCGGCAAGGAGCTCGCGCTCGAGCTCGAAGCGAAGGGATACGATTGGATCAAGACTGTAGACAAAGGAGCGGGCGCGCCGGCGAACTAGTAATGGTTACTGAACTCGTCAAGTCAGAAAATAGTTATCAAGCGGCGTTTCGCTCGCTGCGTGCCACCGTGGCGTGGCTCGACCTCGTGCGCAACAGCGCGATGGACCGTTTCGAGCATCTCGGTTTTCCCTCGGTGCGCGAAGAGGATTGGAAATATACGAACTTCTCGACGCTCGCGAAGGAAGAATTTGTGCCGGTTACGAGTGGGTCAACTGAAGCGCGTGAAATCGAAAGCTATCCCGAGACTGCTGAGACTCATCTCGTCGTTGTAGATGGTTTTCTGCGCGAAGATTTATCGACGACGACCGGACTCGGCGATGTGGTTGCGATCGATTTGTTCAGTGCAGTTGAAGACGCGCGCTATAACAAGATCGTGCGCAAGTATCTGGCGCGCAACGCCGGTTATCACAACAACGGACTGACTGCTCTGAACACGGCTTTCCTGCAATCGGGTGTGTTTCTGTGGATTCCGAAGAATGTAAAACTCGAACGGCCTTTGCAGATCACGTTTTTTGCCGAGGGTGGCGCGAATTTTCCGCGACTGCTCGTCGTCGCCGAAGAAAACAGCTCGGCGACTTTGATCGAGAGTTTCGTGTCGAGTAATGGTGGAAAGTATTTCACGAATGCGACTGCAGAGATTGTTGTGAAAGACGGTGCACAGCTCGAACATTATCGCGTGCAGCGCGAGAGCAACGGCGCGTACCACGTTTCGTCGACGAGCGCAGAGCTTGGTCGATCGAGCCGTTACGATACGACGTCGATCAATCTCGGCGCGCAGTTATCGCGTCACGATGTTTCAGTCGTGATGGATCACGAGGGCGCGGAGACCGCTGTGGATGGTCTCTACATGGTTGGCTCCGATCAGCATACCGACACGCATTCGGTGATCGATCATAAACAGCCGCATTGCACGAGTCGCCAGTTGTACAAGGGAATTCTTGACGGCAACGGACGCGCGGTCTTCAACGGCAAAGTCTTCGTTCGCGAAGGCGCGCAGAAGACCGATGCGCAGCAGACGAACAAGAACCTTTTGCTGTCGGACAAAGCGCGCGTGGATACGAAGCCGCAACTGGAGATTTATGCGGATGATGTGAAGTGTGCGCACGGCGCGGCGGTCGGGCAGATCGATCCGGAAGAGTTGTTTTATCTCGAGGCGCGCGGCATCGACCCGGAGCTCGGACGCAACTTGTTGACGTATGGATTTGCTGAAGAAGTGATCGGAAAGATCAAGATCGACTCGATTAGGTCGCAGCTTGATGAGTTTGTGCTGCGCCAGTTGGTATCCACAGATTACGCAGATTTCACAGATTAATCGGCGTAATCTGTGGATGGCTTTGGGGAGTTTAAATTGAGTAGCGTAATAACATCAGAACTCGTAGTCGCTAATAGTTGGGACATCGAGCGCATTCGTGCTGACTTTCCCGTCCTGCAACAAACAGTCAACGGCAAACCGCTTATCTATCTCGACAACTCCGCCTCCTCGCAAGTCCCGCAGGTCGTCATCGATCGCGGCAGCGTCTATCTCGAACAGGAACACTCGAACATCCATCGCGGCGTTCACTACCTGAGCCAGAAAGCGACGACCGCTTACGAAGGCGCGCGCGAAAAGGTGAAACGCTTCATCAACGCGCGTGACGTGCGCGAGTGCATCTTCGTGCGTGGCGCCACCGAAGGCATCAATCTCGTGATGCACAGCTACGGTCGCAAGTTCATCGGCGCTGGCGACGAGATCATTATCTCCGCGATGGAGCACCACGCCAATATCGTCCCCTGGCAGATGCTCTGCGAAGAAAAAGGCGCGAAGCTGCGCGTGATTCCGATGAACGACGCGGGCGAGTTGCTGCTCGATGAGTACGATGGTTTGCTGAACGAACGCACAAAGCTCGTAGCAGTGATGCACGTCTCAAATGCGCTCGGCACGATCAATCCGATCAAAGACATGATCGCCACCGCGCACAAGTACGGTGTGCCGGTACTGATCGACGGCGCACAGGCCGCGCCGCACATGCCGATCGACATGCAGGATCTCGATGCTGACTTTTACGTGTTCTCCGGTCACAAGATGTTTGCGCCGACGGGCAGCGGCATTGTTTACGGCAAGCTCGAGCTGCTTGAAAAGATGAACCCGTTCCAGGGCGGCGGCGACATGATCAAGACCGTCACCTTCGAGAAGACCACTTACGCCGAGCCGCCAAATCGTTTCGAAGCCGGCACACCCGCGATCGCATCGCAGATCGGTCTCGGCGCTGCGATCGATTATCTGAACAGCATCGGCCGTGAAGCTGCCTCTGCATACGAGATGGAGCTGCTGCGCTACGCCACGCAAAAAGTTTCCGCGATTGAAGGCGTGCGTATTATCGGCACCGCAAAGAATAAGGCGAGTGTGTTGTCGTTCGTGATCGACGACATTCACCCGCACGACATCGGCACGATCCTGGACCAGGAAGGCATCGCGGTTCGCGCCGGACATCACTGCGCGCAACCCGTGATGCAGCGGTTCAAAGTGCCGGCGACCGCGCGCGCGTCGTTTGCTTTTTACAACACGAAGGAAGAGATCGACGTGCTCGCACGCACGATCGAACGTGTGATTGAGATATTTAGCTAATGTCTGAACTGAGTGAACTCTACCAGCAGGTAATCCTCGACCATAACAAGAAGCCGCGAAACTTTCGCAAGCTCGAAACGGCGAATCACAGCGCTGAGGGGTTCAATCCACTCTGCGGCGATCAACTGACTATCTACCTCAACCTCGAAGACGATACGGTGAAGGAAGTCGGGTTCGAAGGCTCGGGCTGCGCGATCTCGAAAGCGGCCGCAAGCATGATGACGCAGGCGGTCAAAGGCAAGAGCAAAGAAGAAGCTGAGAGCCTGTTCCATGAATTTCACTCGATGGTGACGGGTGAGCTGAATGAGGAGACCGAGGAAAACAGTCTCGGCAACCTGAAGATCTTCGCGGGCGTGCGCGAGTTTCCGGTGCGCGTCAAATGCGCCACCCTCCCCTGGCACACCCTCCACGCCGCACTCAACAAAGAAGTACAAGTCTCAACCGAATAATCCATCCACAGCTTACACAGACTGAAATCTGAGTGGTTTAGTTTGAAAATACGCCGAAGGCGTTCGCTAATTTCAGCCCAGGGTTCGAGGAACGAGAACCCTGGGGGACCAATCATCAGTGGCGTTCTGTACCCTGACAGGGTTTGAAGGTTGGCGAACCCCTTCAGGGTTATGCGGCTTGTTTATCTACTGATTCCAGGGTTTTCGCAAGCTCCAACCTTGGGCGAGATTAGCGAACGCCTTCGGCGTATTTCAGCGACCCGAAACAGGTTCAATGTGAGACAAGCCGCACGCGACAGTGATTCAGTATGAACCACATTTTCTTCTCCTCAACTAGCGAATGTTAAAAATTCGCGGCGAATAGCCTCATTTTTCCTTTCAGGCATGAACATTGCTCTTAGACCTCTCGCTCGAGAAGCTTGTCTTACGTTTCTTCATCGATTTTGTCGATCCTGTTTTAGTAAAGCGGGATAGCTCTCAAGAGCCATAAACTCAGTAAGAATCCGAGAAGGAAGTAGTCGTATTAATCCGGCTTTATCTGGAGGTCTGTCTCCCCCACGGATCTCCAATCCTAAATCGATCACACATCGCTTAATGATGGCGCCTCAGCGTTGGCTAAGTGTGTCCATCTCTGGAAATAAATTATGAAGGAGAATCCCATGAAGGTGTGCCCCACCAAAGTTAGCAGTGGAACAGCGCTAACGCTGACTTCCCATCAATCCACTTGTATCTATCGGAACATTCGCTTGGCGAGCAGCGCCATGCTGCTGGTGTTGTTTGCGTTCCTGCTCGTGCCTGCTGGCACCGCACAAGCGCAAACCGCGTCGGCTGCCCCAATCACAGGTGAGATCGAGCGTCTCACACTTAACAGCCAGAAGGATCCATGGTCCGGCGGCATCGTCGTTGTTGGCGGACAGAACATCATCATCCCGCGCAACCTCCTGATGGATTTGCCGGCCAACCGTCTAACGCTGAACCAGGTGTTTGCCCAGGCGCCTGCTGCATGTTTGCAGCGAGCTGAGAGCGGCCTGGCGAAAGCAGATGTTTGTAACGCCAACAGAACAGGCGCCATCATCACGATTCACGCCAACCGCACCAGCGCCGGAAACGTCATCGCTGGCGATGTCTTTATACAAAAAGGTGTGGAGACGGTGAAGGGTAACGTTACTTACATCGATTACACCGATGGTTACTTTCGCCTGAACGGCACATTGAACAGCGCCACAACTGGCGTCATGGTTCGTATCAACGATCCCGAAAACCGTCACACGGTCCAACAGGGAGCCGGCTGTCAGACTGGTACAGTCAACTGTAGTCCGGACCGGCGTTTTGGTCTCGACCCTGACAACTATACAAACACTTTCTCGACTGGTGTTCCCAGTTGTATCCCGAGCACGGTCACGCGTTCGTTCATCGATACCCTCGATATCGACGGCGACGGCAACGTTACTGAAACTCTGACGACCACAAGCTCAGCCACCGGCACCGGTGACTTGCTTTGTCCGTCTACCAACCGAACGGCTGATCAGATCGTCGCCGACTCGAGACGTTTTACTCCGATTCAGATTGGAGACAGCGTTGAAGCTGAAGGCAACTTCGAGACGATCAATGGCGTGAGATTCCTTTCTGCCCATACCAGCACGGTTGGTCGTGCGCTCGCCACCAAAAATGTCGCCGGCCAGCCTGACTACCTGACTCTCGACGAAGTGGGAATCGACGCACCGGGTTTTCAAAACCAGCGCGCGCGAACCCTCTTCATCGGTTTCGCAAGTCTGAACACAGACGTCATGATCTGGTCGCTTCATTACGACCCCGCCAACCAGGCTCACGAGTTACCACTCGCAACCGTGGTCGGTTGTGACAATGCCGGTGGCGCGGGCACCTGCGGGCAGAATGGTCTCGTCGCTGGCGTCGGTGGCAACATCTGGAAAATCCGCCACGACGTGGATTTTATCGACCCCGCAACCCAACCAAAGCTTGACCCCTGTGCACATCTGCGCGCAGACCCGAGATTTGCCGCCTCGAATCCATGTCCCGCGGGCGGCACCTTCGAGGAGCAGTTCGGCGTTCTGAGTCCTGTTCCACACGAGATCATGACGCGGACGGGCCGCAAGTTTGCTGATGCAACGGGTTCTCTCAAGACCATCGATATTCTCGGAAATGCCGCGACCAACGGCGAGTACTTATTCCCGCTAGGTCTCGGTCTTGGCGGTATCGTTGGACCGGAGTTCGTAGAGATCGATCTCAACGCGCTTGACACTCCGTTCAGCTTCTCCGGTCTGCCGTGGAATCTCGACCGGCGGCTTGGTCCGGGCGGCTGCAATGGTCCATGTGAGGCCACCGCGCAACCACTCGATCCATTTCCGTTCGAAATCATCGATCCGCGCACGCAGGCTCCCGTTCCGACTGGTCCATACAACGACCCGACGTTTACGGCGAGCCCGCTGTCGAACGCTTCGAACCGAATTCTCTCGTACGTGGATGCCAAAATTGGCAATTTCAATGGCGACGCCACTGTGCTGCCCTGGCCGCCGGCCAATCCAGCGTTGCAGCCAATCACTGCGACCAATTTCTTCGTACAGCCCACGGTGTGTGATCTAACGGCGCCGTCGACTCCGACGAATTTAGTCGCAGGTGCTCCGAATCCGACCACGATCAATCTTTCATGGACGGCTTCGACCGACAACATTGGTGTTACTAACTACCTGGTCTTCCGCGACACATTACCGTCGCCGATCGCCTCAGTAGTTGGAACAACTTTCTCTGACACTGGGCTTACGCCACAACAGTCACACAGTTATCGAGTGATCGCGAGTGACGGTGCTGGAAATCTCTCGGGCTTCTCCAATACCGCGACCGCTGTCACGCCGGCTGATACATCAGCTCCGAGCTCACCAACTAATCTAACGGCAGTGGGATCAAACTCCACCACGATTAATCTCTCGTGGACTGCTTCGACTGATAATGTTGCTGTGGTCGGTTACAACGTTTTCCGTGACGGTGGCGCACTTCCGATCGCTACGGTTTCGGCGACCAACTTCTCGGATACCGGGCTTGGGATCAGCTCAACGCACTCGTATACGGTGAAGGCCTTTGACGGGGCGAATAATTCTTCGCTGGCGTCGAACACCGCTACAGCCACGACGCAGGGCAACGACACCCAAGCGCCTACTGTTCCAACAGGTCTTACGGCGACGGGCTCGAGCACGACGACTATCGACCTGAATTGGACAGCTTCGACGGATAACTTCGCGGTGACGGGTTACAAAGTCTATCGCGACGGCGGAGCGACGGAAATCGCCACTGTCAGCACCACGTCATACTCTGACACGGGCTTGGCGATCAACTCTACGCACAGTTACCAGGTTGCGGCGTTCGATGCAGCGAATAACACTTCAGCGAAATCGAACACGGCCTCGGCAACTACTCAACTCGCAGGTGCCCTGGTGTCACTCTCGTTGAATCCAACGACTGTGACGGCTCCGGCTCCTTCAACCGGTACGGTCACTCTAAGTGGTCCAGCACCAGCAGGTGGCCTGACCGTAACACTGACCAGCAGTGACACACGAAAAGCACGGGTCCCGGCGACGGTAACCGTGGCGGCTGGCCAGAGCACAGGGACCTTTACGGTCACAACCCTGACAGGACAATTGGGTGGAGGCCAAAATCCGGTCACCATCACGGCAACCCTGGCGGGAACCGGTAGGACAGCAGTACTCAACGTTCTCAGACCATAGTTCGGTGGTCCATTTACGTGAATCCGGATCGGTTGCGGCCGGTCCGGATTCACCATTCATTTTTGCGCTTTCTCTGTGCGCCCTCTGCGTTCTCTGTGTCTCTGTGGTTCGTTACTTCTTAAAAAAGAATAACCACAAGAGGCACAGAGAACGCGGAGGTTGCACAGAGAAGAAGCCAATGTATTTCTTGCAGCAGTCTATGCACTGTTTGAACCAGTGGGAGGGATAAAACAGCAATGAAAATAATGCAAACGTTTCTGATAACTATATTGATTATGGCAGCCGCAGTAGTGGGCCACGCTCAAACTACGGCCGGCAATCTCGATCCGACCTTCGGCACGGGCGGCACCGTGAGGACCGACTTCGCCGGCAATATCGATCAGGCCAACGCCGTTGTTATTCAACCGAATGGACAGATCATTGCCGCAGGTTCGAGTTTCAGCAACTCGAAGACGGTCGAGGACTTCATCGTGGCGCGTTACAACGCGAACGGCTCGCTCGACAAACGCTTCGGTAAGAACGGCAAGATCACGACTGATTTTTTCCGCAACGTCGATTCAATCAGCGCTGTGGCTATTCAACCGGATGGCGCGATCGTAGTTGCGGGCTTTGCTCAACTCGGCGGCAGCGGCGGCACTCCACGTGTCTTTGCCTTGGCGCGTTATCGCAATGACGGCACTCCTGATACAAGCTTCGGCAATGGTGGCGCCCTCACAACCAGTTTTGGCGGCAACTTTGCTGCAGCGAGCGCTCTGATGCTGCAGCCGGACGGCAAGATCGTCGTCGCTGGAACAGTTGATTTCAATCCGGCACTTCCTGGCAGCGGCCTTGATTTCGCACTGGCCCGTTACAACTCCAACGGCACACTCGATGGAAGTTTTGGCACTGGCGGCAAAGTCGTCTTCGATTTCTTCGGCAGCTTCGACCAGGCGAACGCTGCGGTCCTTCAACCGGACGGCAAGATCATCGTCGTCGGTAGCGCTTCCTACGACAGCAACAATCGAGATATCGGATTCGCACTCGCGCGCTTCAACACAGACGGCAGTATCGATTTTGGTTTTGGCACTGGCGGCAAGCAGATCACCGATTTTTTTGGAGCAGGGGCAAAGGCGAATGGCATCGTGCTGCAACCGGATGGCAAGTTCGTTGTCGCTGGAACGGCTTCTGATAGCGCGACTCGTCCGGTTGCGACTGACATCGCGCTAGCTCGTTATAACGCGGACGGCAGTCTTGACTCAGCTTTCGGCACTGCTGGAGAAACCGCCATTCCTTTTCCAGATAGCGCCACCGAACAAGGTAACGCTGTGGCCGTTTTACCGGACGGCAAGATCATTGTGGCCGGCACGGCGTTCAAGACGTTCGCAACGCCACCTGACTTTGCTATCGTGTCTTACAACTCGGATGGCAGCCTTATTGGTGTAAAGACCAATGACATTGCCGGCGGCACTGACGAAGGTCTTGGCCTGGCTGTTCAGTCCGACGGAAAGGTCGTGGTGGCGGGAAGATCTTTTCGCAGCAACTTCGATCTAACGCTCGCGCGTTACAGCATCCAGGCTGGACCCACACCCGTGGGCGACTCGACGCCACCGACAGCGCCAGCTGGTCTTACGGCAACTTTCAATTCCACCACCAACGCGATCGATCTTTCGTGGACTGCTGCCACTGATAACGTTGCGGTCACCGGCTACCGCATCTACCGTGACGGTGGACCAGCTCCCATCAATACAGTCAACGGCACTACGTTCTCTGATGCCGGGCTGTCGGGAACTCATAGTTACGCAGTGAGTGCGATAGATGCGGCCGACAACGAGTCGGGTCTGTCGAACGTTGCCAGCGCCACGGTTGTTGTTAGTGGCGACACCACGCCGCCGACTGCTCCGAGTGGTCTTACGGCAACTGCTGATTTGGCTACCGGTACGATCGCGCTTTCGTGGACTGCGTCGACCGACGACGTTGCTGTAAGTGGCTACCGTGTCTTTCGTGACAATGGAACGACGCCGATAGCCACCGTCACCGGAACGACGTTCAATGATACTAATCAGCTTGGAACTCACGTCTACGCAGTCGCGGCGATTGATGCGGCGGGCAATCAATCGGCTTTGTCGAACAGCGCAACTGCCACTGTCACGATCCCCGAGGGTTCGACTCTCGAGAATCTGACGGTGAGTCCAACGACAGTGACCGCGCCTGCGAAGGTGACTGGAACGGTTACGTTGAATGGTGCGGCGCCAGCCGGCGGAGTTACGGTAACGCTCAGGAGTAGTGACACAGGGAAAGCCACGGTTCCACCCAGCGTCACCGTGCCGGCGGGAAGCAACTCAGCGACCTTCATCATCTCCACCCTTACGGGTAAATTGGGCGGCGGCCGGAATACTGTTACTATCACCGCCACACTGGGCAGCAGTAGCATCAGCACAACGTTCGACATACTTAGACCGTAAGCCCGCGAAGCGAACAAGCCCGCGAAGCGGGCGAAAGCATAAAGCCTGGGGCGCAAGCCCCAGGTTTGCTATTAACGATAAGGCGAGCCCGCGATAGCGGGCGGCAGCGCTATGCAATTTAAAATTGCACTCTTTCTGCTCAGTTGCATAGCGCTGGCTTGGCCCACCCACGTTGAAACCATCCCACGAAAAGCCGTCGGTCTCCAGCTTTACAGTTTGCGCGATCAATTCAAGAAAGATGTGGGCCAAACGTTGGACCAGGTCCGAACTTTTGGCATCACTAACGTTGAGCTGGCCGGAACTTACGGCGTCGCGCCTGAGAAGTTCAAAGAACAACTTGACGCACGTCACCTTAAAGCGATCAGCGCTCATTTTCCTTACGAACAGTGTCGTGACGATATTGAAGGTGTGGCGCGCGAGGCAAAATTGCTAGGTCTCGAATATGCCGGTTGCGCCTGGATTCCGCACAAAGATCCTTTCGACGAAAAGACTTGTCGTGAGGCGGCTGCAGTTTTCAATCGCGCTGGTGAGGCGCTTGCGAAACACGGGATCAAGTTCTTCTACCACACACACGGTTATGAATTTCTGCCATACCGGGACGGCACGTTGTTCGACTTACTGATGGCGGAGACAAAGCCCGAGTATGTGCGTATCGAAATGGACGTCTATTGGATTGTTCATCCGGGGCAGGATCCGGTGAAGTTGCTGGAGAAATATGGCCAGCGCTTCGAGCTGATGCACGTTAAAGACATGAAGCGCGGCACGCCTGGCGGGTTTACGGGACAGTCAGACGTGGCCAACAACGTCGCGCTCGGCGCGGGCATCATCGACTGGCCCAATGTCTTTCGTGCTGCGAGAAAAGCCGGTGTTAAGTGGTACTTCATCGAAGACGAATCACCAACGTCCGTCGCCCAGATCCCGCAGAGTCTTCGTTACCTCGAGACGCTAAAGTTCTAAGTAAGAGTTCACGCAAAGACGCAAAGGCGGGTCAACGACTCAGACGCGCCCTAAGCATTTGACCCGCCTTTGCGTCTTCCTTTGCGCCTTTGCGTGAACTATCTGTCAGTATTACTCACGAAGGCTATCTGCTTCCCATCCGGTGACCATGACGCCACGTTGATCGTTCCCTGACCTCCATACACATACGCAATCACCTTAGCCTTCATGGTCTCACCCGGCATGAGTCGAATATAAACATGCTTGTAGAACGGGTGATCGCTCGGCTCGACATCTTTCGAGAACGACAGAAACACAATCCAACGGCCGTCAGGCGAGATATGCGGAAACCAGTTGTTGTATTCGTCATTCGTAACTTGTTCCTGATCGCTACCATCCGGCTTCATGCGCCAGATTTGCATCGTCCCCGAGCGCGTCGAATTGAAGTAAATATATCTGCCGTCGGGTGTGAACTCTGGTCCATCATCGAGTCCCTTCGTGTTTGTCAGCCTGATCTCTGGACCGCCACCAACTGAGATCTTGTAGATATCGAGCTCACCATCTCGTTGACCGGTATAGACCAGGTATTTGCCGTCAGGTGACCAGCCATGTAAATACGAAGGTCCCTTAGCCGTAACTCTGTGCGGCGTTCCTCCGTTGACTGGCACGGTGTAGACGATCGATGCATTGCCGTCGTCCTTACTGTGATGACTGATCGCAAGCATCTTTCCGTCGAACGAGAGCACGTGGTCATTGTTGTTATTGATCGCGAACCCGGTGTCGATGGGCGTGGCAGCTTTCTTCGCCAGATCGAAACGATATAAGCGGCCATTGCGATTATAAATCAACGCTTGACCATCTTTGGTCCAGTTGGGCGCCTGAAAAGAATCAGTCGCAGTGTAAACAATCTTGCGTTTACCGGTCGCGACGTCCATCACTTCGAGATTGCTGCCGATGTAATCGCGGTACGGAACAAAATTATCTTTAGCGGGCACGGTGATGCGAACGTTGCTGAACACAGCGCTTTCAGTAACGTCTTTATCATGCGAACACACAAATAAACCGGCGTACACTTCATCGCCCAGATCGAGAGATACTGCTTCGCTCGTGAACACGTCGCCGAAGCGAGCCGCGGACACGTAGTATTTGTTGCCCTTTCTTTCGAGTTGCAGTACATCCGCAGCGCTAACTGTCGTTTTTATTTCCTCCGTCGCTGCGCCCTTCGTCCTGCGAAATTGCAACGATGTAAGTCCATCACCATGAACAACGACGGTTGCGTGCGGTGAATCGGAATCGAGGTTCGCGCGCACCATCCATCCCATTTTCCGGTGCGGCTCGACGCCCTTGCCAACAAAAGCAGCGTTGGCAGTCAGGATAAAGTCGCCGGTCAAACGCCGCCAGACGAAATGAAACTCATCACGGCCGGCCCACATGTTTGTTCCTGCGCCTTCGATTATGTATTCCTGTTTATCGCTATCGTACGTGGTCCGGCCGGCGCGAATCGGAGTACCGATGTCGCTTTGATCAGTGAAGACACCCACAGGCGTGTTTATCAGCAGAGCAGCAACGGCGATTAAGAATAGAATGTGACTCTTGTTCATAGGCTACAATTCACCGGGAGATTACCACATGACAGGAAGCAAATTGGGAATCGGATTCATCGGCAGCGGGTTCGTGACGAAGTTTCACCTCGAAGCCTGGCGCGGGGTTCGCGATGCGGATGTGCTTGGCGTGTACAGTCCAAACACGGCCCACGCGGAGGCCGCAGCCGCGAGAGCGCGAGAGCTTCGCGTCGGCAATGCGCGTGCATTCAACTCCATCGAGGAGATGATTGCCGCTCCCGAGATCGATTGCGTTTGGCTGTGTGGTCCAAATCATTTACGTGTGCAGAACCTGCAGGCAATCACCGGTACGCTTCAATCCGGAAAAGGCAAACTGATCGGAATTGCCTGTGAGAAACCGTTGGCGCGTAATGTAGCCGAAGCGCGCCAGATGGTCCAACTAGTGGAGCAGTCGGGGTTGCTGCACGGCTATCTCGAAGACCAGATATTCGCGCCGAGTGTGACGCGTGGCCGAGAGATCATGTGGAGTCGTGCGGCAGCGTTAACTGGTCGTCCGTATCTCGCGCGCGCCGCCGAAGAACACAGTGGTCCACACTCACCGTGGTTCTGGCAGGGCGAGCTACAAGGTGGTGGCGTACTCAACGACATGATGTGTCACAGCATCGAAGTTGGCCGTTTTATGCTAACCAAACCCGGTGCGCCGCGCTCGAGTATCCGGCCCGTGAAGGTGTCGGCGCAGATCGCGAGCTTGAAATGGTCGCGGCCTGAGTATGTAGAAATTCTCAAGCAGAACATGGGTGTCGATTACAAAAACAAACCGGCCGAAGATTTTGCGCGCGCCACAATTAACTACGTCGATGAAGATAACAAGCCACTCATCGTCGAAGTGACAACTTCATGGAGCTACGTGGGTGCGGGCCTGCGTTTGAGTCTTGAGGTGCTTGGTCCTGAGTATTCGCTGAGCATGAACTCGCTCGATAGTGGCTTGAAGTTATTCATGAGTCGTGAAGTGAAAGGCGCGGCTGGTGAAGATCTGGTTGAAAAACAGAACGCCGAACAGGGCCTGATGCCGATCCTCGGGAATGAAGCCGCCGAGTACGGCTACGAATCCCAGGACCGCTATTTTGTTCAATGCTTTCTCGATGGCACGCAACCCGATGAAAGCTTTCACGACGGCCTGGAGATCACCGAGCTACTCATGACTGCCTACATGAGCGCCGAACAGGAACGCACCATCCCCTTCCGCCCCGACTCCCTCGAAACCTATCTCCCTCTCGTCGCGCGCGGGCTGTGGAAAGAAAATTACGCCGAAGGCGTTCGCTAATTTTAGCCCGAGGTTGGAGCACGGCGACAACCTTGGGATCACAATTTATAAAAGCGACGGAACCCTGAAAGGGTTCGGCGGGCGACAATCCCTTTCAGGGTTCCTCGTATTTTATCTCGTGTCCCCAAGGTTCTCGCTACACTCGAACCTTGGGCTAAATTAGCGAACGCCTTCGGCGTTAGGAAACTATATGACTACTCGCGTCACATCGTGAGTACGACTTTGCCGAAGGTCTCGTTGGATTCGAGGCGTCGGTGGGCGTCCTGGATTTGTTCGAGCGGGAAGACGGAGTCGATTACTGGTTGAATTGTTTCCTGGGCCAGGAGTGGCACAACTTCTCGTGCGAAGGCGGCGGTGATTGCGATTTTCTCCTCGATCGATCGCGCGCGCAGCACCGTGCCGATGATATGGAGACGTTTGCCGAGTATTTGATAGAGATCGATCTCAGTCTTTCCACCCGCCACTCCACCAATAAGGATGATCCGGCCCCGCAGCGCCATTGCTTCGAGACTGGCAGCGAAGTATGGACCGCCATTCAGATCGAGGACGACATCAAAGCCACCGCCCGTTACGTTCTTCGCAAAAGCCGCAAGACCCGATAACGCGCTCGGCTCCGGCACTTCATATCCTGACTCCAGACCGAACGGTTTCGCGCGCTCAATCTTATCCGGCGTACGTGAAGTGCCGAAGGCGCGTCCTCCCAAAGCTCTGACGAGTTGCGTTGCGCTGAGCCCGACTCCGCTTCCGACTGCATGGACCAGGACGTTTTCGCCCGCTTTGAATCCTGCCTGCTGCAGTGCATCGTGCGCGGTTATGAAGACCTCAGGAACGGCGCCCGCAGCAGACCATTCGAGATTCGGTGGCACTTCGCACACTGCGTCTTCATGCGTCGTCACGAATTCGGCATGGGCTCCGCCACCGATGATCCCCATGACGCGATCGCCTATCTGCCAGCGTTGAGCGTTCGTTCCTAACGCTCCCACCTCGCCAGCAAATTCCAGCCCCGGAATGTTCGCAGCAGCGCCCGGCGGTGCTGCATATCGACCTTGCCGCTGCAGAAGATCTGCGCGATTGAGCGCGGTACTTCGCACGTGAACGAGGATTTCCTGCGGGCCCGGCTGCGGTTTTGGAATGTCCTCGATTTCCAGAACTTCAGGACCACCGAAACGATTAATAACAACAGCTTTCATGACTTAAACTCAGCAACGTGATCGATGACCCAGTCTCGAAAAGACCGGGCCGGGTTTCCAGTAATGTCCCCGACTGTCGAGGTTACGAGCGCGGGCTGTCCGATCGCGGCAGCCCACGCGTTGAGTAGCATGTTCACCGCCAGTAGCGGAAAGCCTAATTCCTGTCGCGCTGCTTCCGGCGAAATCTCTTCGAAGCGCAACGATCTGCCAATCACGTCGCCGATGATCTCGACCTGCTCACGCTGCGACAGAGATTGTGGTCCAGTAAGAACGTAGTCTGCGCGATTATGTCTGGTCTCCAGCAAAGCGCTGACTGCAACTGCTGCGATGTCCGCTTCGTGAATCGGAGCAGTCGGAGCATCGGCATAAGGCCAGCGCACGACATCGCCGGCGCGGATCTGCTGAGCCCACCATGAGCGGGCATTAGCTGCGAACATCCCGGGTCGTAGAAATGTCCAATCGAGACCCGACGCGTGGATTGAGCGTTCTATTTCCGCATGCATTGCCGCCAGCGGATTAGGCTGCTGAAACAACGGGTGTGGTGTTTGGTGCGGCGATGACAAAAACACGATCCGCCGAGCGTATTTCGCGATTCGGTCCACAGCCATTGCCACGGCGCCTGGGCCGGCCGTCCAGACAAGAAACACTACGTCAACACCGTGGAGACAAGCATCGAGTGTTTCGCGAACAGTCAGGTCGCCGCGCCTGACCTCGACTGCGTCCGGAAGATTCGCTGACGCGGGATCACGCGTCAATGCACGTACTCGCACGTCAGTCGCAAGCAGTTGAGAAACCACTTGACGACCAACAGTTCCTGTAGCACCCGTGACGAGGATTTGTTTCATAGCGCGTTGAAATTGGCGAGCGGGAATTATACACTGCGCCCATGATGCAACGTCGCACACTCCGAATCATTACCTGGATTCTGCTGTTTATCGTTAGCACAGTTATCGTCGAAGGCTACGATGTAGTCTCAGGCGGAAACATAACCAAAACGTTCCTGGCGCCAGTCAGCAGAGACCTCCTTTAAGAACAAACAAAAGACCGGTCGGCCTTCAAGCTAATCTTGCACGAGGAATTAAACTGATGTTAGGGGATCGGGTTTGCGTTCTGGACCAGAACGAAGACATGTGAAAAGCCGTGGGTGTCGAGAATTGAATAGGCTAAATCCGTTTTTGCCGGGTCGTCGTCCCCGTAAATTACGATCGTCTGATCCGTCGGCAACTCGTTTTCGCCTCGAACAGGCAACTCATCGAGTGGAATGTTTCTAGCTCCGTCTCTGTGTTTGATCGCGAATAGCGCACGGTCGCGTATATCGAGCAGCAACAGTGGTTCCTTATTTTTCACCTTGCGCTCAAGACTGGCTTCGCTAATCGACCACTCATCGGCAGGCCTGGTGTCTTTCAGACTCAGCTTCGACATTAGAGCTGCTTCTTTTAATGGAGAGAGTTTTCCTACCCACAGGTCAGTCACGACACCATCTCGATCGAGAATCGCCACGGTGGGTACACTCTTTATACCTAGCGACGAGAGTGAAACGTAACGCAGATCTCGAATCGGAACCTCGAGTTGCTTTAGATAGACTTCGCCCTCGGATTCTTTCTCTGAAAACAAGGCTATCAGCCTGGTGTTTGTCTGACTCGCGATACCAGTGGCTAAACGGCGATAGAATTTCGCGCTCTCCGAGCAAAACTTGCATTCCTTCCCCAGCGCCACCAAAACGGTTTTCTCTGAGTCAGCCCAATTTATTCCGTTTATGCGGAGGCTGGCATCTGCTGCAATCTGGTAGTTTGAATTCTGCGCCGGCTTGAAGAAAAACTTCTTGACCAGGAGGGCGGAGAGTACGACTGCTACAAGCAGAATAGCAATGTTGAGAATTCGAATTGTCATTTTTCAGCGGTATTGTTTTGGGTTTTGGACTCGGCCTTTACCCTCTTTATCAATCTCGAAATAAAAGGTGAGTTTCCCGCGAATACTTACGGCAGTGCCATCTTGTTTTTTGCTGGGCACAAATTTCCATTGCTTAACAGCTATGACCACAGCGTCGCCAATGCTTTTTGATGGCGCTTCAATAATATTAACGTTGACGACATCGCCTTTAGGATCGTATTGCACCTCAACTACAACCACGCCCTGTTCTCGTTTCTTCAGCGCTTCGTCGGGATATGAAGGCAGCACCGTCTTGGCGGCTGATTTGCGCATACCATCTTCGCCGACGCGAATTGGTTCGTTTTGTATTGGCTCCGGTGGGAGCTTTTCTAAAAACGCTCGTCCCACTTCTACCAGGCTTTGCGCCCGCAGATTCTCATGTCGCAACTCCTCTGCCCGAGCCATCGCGGCTTCAGGGTCATAGGAGGCCACCGCCCGAAACGCTTCGTTGAAGCTGAAATCAATGCCAGCCACATCGAGAGGAAATCTGGCTCTCATTGGTCCAACTTGAATTACCTGCGCCCAATCTAAGCCGGAAAGGGCTGGCTCCTCGAACGAATTGAAATCCCTGATTACCTCGGCCATCGTCGTGTGCACTGCCGGCGACTTCAGCCCCGCTAATTGAGCAGCGGCAGTAAGTAATACAAAAGAACGCCGGCCGTCTGACATCGAGCGAGCGGCTTTCAATGCGTTATCGACTGTCTCTTCCGCTAGATTTACATTTGACCTCTGGGTTTTAGCGATGGCTTGGAGCAAGAGGCTGCGTTCAATACCCTGCGGTAGCCGGTTCGCTATAGCTTCTGCTTTCGTGAGATCAGCAGCGTTGTGCTTGATGGACCATGCGCCATCTCCAAAATCAATAATCGTAGCGAGGCGCTGACTGGCTTCCAAATCCGAGATACGTCGTTGAGCAGTGCGACAAGTTTTGAAGTCGCCCTTACGCCAGGCCTGAAGAGCGATTTCAAGGTAGGCCATATCCCGACTCTCCTGATCGGGTTGATTCTCGGCAGCGTTTAGTTTCTCCTCGACGGTCGTGGGCGCCGCGTTTATGTACCTGTAAGCGGAGTCGGTCGTCAGTCCGGTAGGAACCTGTGGCGTAAGCGCCTCCATAACGGCATTGAGTTTTGCTGTTAGATCGGGAGCCGCATTTCTCGATTTTGGCAACAACATGTAACAGAGCGCATAACTATTCTTGCGTTGCTGCGCATCAGATGACATACGCCAAAGAACGTCCGCCGCGGTTGCGAGATACGCTCGGGTCAACGTTGGAGGGACGCCGGGACGGTCCGCCGCGATGTTGGGCACGATCATGTCTTCTACTCGCGTCAGCACGCGGGCGTCTGGATCGATCACATCCGGAGCGGTAAACAGATAGAGTCCCAACGAATGGAGCTCTTCTATATTTACAGCCGGCTGTTGTGAAAAATAATTTAGTGCCTGAAGAAAGAGTCTGTTAGACGCGGGTTCGTCTTTCTTTCGCAGCGTGAGTACGAAATCGAGGAACGCTGAATTGACGCCACCGTTTAAGCTCCGCTCAGCAAATTGGACCGCAACTGTCGGATCTTCTTCGAGCAGACCAAGAGCGGTTCTGATGTTTGCGCTGCTAAACGTCTTCGAACCCTGGTCTTCACCATCGCGTTTCACTGCGGAATCGATAAGCTGTTTCGCCCATTCAGCGTCACTACGCGCGATCAGCGCTATCACGCGACGGTGTACTGTCGACAGAACTCTTGCCTCAGCGTCATTTCCGTTCGGTGTCGTCAGGTTCAGAGCTTTTTCAAAGAGGAACCGCGCGTGTGGCTCATCATTTTTCCACAACACGGCCGCGAGCCGCGCGACTTCTAAAGCTTTCACACGGACATTTTGGAGAGCAAGGATTTTCTCTGCTAATCGATGCACCTGATAGACGGCGAGTTTTGCGTTCTGACTGTCATCAGGTTCACTCGTTACGTTAGCAGGTGGCGGTGGACCACCAAGCCTTCGAGCTGTTTGTTGTGCGTTTACGAACGAGAGCGTAAAGAGAAGAACCAGTAAGGTTGAGAGTACCAGGTTTCCTACTGCGAACTTCTCTTTACGGGTGATTAGCATAATCGGTGACTGGTCCAGCTAGTCATTCAGAGGCGCGCAAGTCCCTTGCACAGAACAGCTACAATTCGATTGCACCGGCCAGCACCAGCTAAAACCTGACGTTACGTTTGAATCACAACCAACACACAATCCGCCGGTAAGCGGAACGCAGGTAATGCAGGCGCTCGCAGCTTGCTGAGGCATGGCTGTGTAGGCGGTGAAGATAACCAGCGAGGTTAAGATCAAGAGGCGAAGTCTTATCGGGCCGATTAAACGTGACATGAGATGCTCCTTGTTAAGGTTAGGAACGACGTTGACCACCCTGCGAGGTTCGAGTAAACGGATAGGATCTACTTTGTTGGAGAGATAAAGTCAACAGTTTAGTCACAAGAGAGCATTCAGAAACAAATGTTCTCAGTTTCATTTTGTGATTTTTGTACCTTTTGGTGGCAGAACCGGGAGAGGGAGCGATCGGGGCGCGAGACCAATCGAGCCGAATGATTGATCCTGCGCACAGGTTCCGATCGCTACCGCTCCCGGTTCTGTTTTAGCGCTTGCCGCTCTTGTTTTGATCAGGCGCGACGGTTAGCTCCGTCGTGGTTGTTCCCACTAACGTGTTGCCGATGTATGCCTCCGCCGTCAACACATACACGCCCGTGCATGCCGTCTTCGACACGTGGTAGGTCGTGTTGCCGTTCTTTGTCTGGCCGGCATTGATCCCGCCTGGTCCAATTTGATCGATTACGCCGCTGTCGCACGGTCCCGTGTAGCGCACGATAAACAAAACTGTCAGACGTTGGTTAGTCGTGTTTGTATAGACCACTTCGACTTTCGTGGTCTTGTTGCGATTCACTGTGTCAGGCGAAGCGCTGAGTGAGAACAGCAACTGCGGACCGTTAACGGTGAACGTCGTCGTCGCCGTGCTCGTGTTACCTGCCGCATCGGTTGCCGTGATCGTGATCACGTGCGTGCCGATGCCAACGACAGTGCCGGCGAGCGGGCTCTGTTTGACGGTTACTGGTCCACAGTTATCACTCGCTGTCGTCCCCGCAACGAAGTTGGGAATCGTTGCGTGTCCAGTGCCATCTGCGTTGACGCTGGTTGGCGCCGGCACGGTCATTGTCGGGGCTGTGTTATCGATCACGGTAACGGTCTGTGTGGCAGTTGATGAATTTCCGGCGTCGTCCGTGGCGGTGTAAGTGATGGTTGTTGTTCCAACCGGGAAGACATTCCCGGCCGGCACACCGTTGCGCTCGACGCTCACACTGCCGGCGTTGTCGGTCGCTGTGGCCGTTCCGAGTTGTGCTTCAGTTACGATCGCGCCGCACGTCGTCGCACCCGCGCCTGTGTTCACGTTGACGTTTGCAGGAGCGTTTACAACCGGTGCGACTGTGTCGTTCACAGTGATCGAGACTGTCGCAGCCGCGCTTGTCAACGCTGCCGCACTGCCGTCGCCGGTGTCACGTACGGTGAACTGGAAGCTGTCCGGACCGCTGTAGTTGGTGTTCGGTGTGTAGGTCAGGTTTGCGCCGCTGCCTGACAGGCTGCCATGCGCCGGACTGACGGTCACTTCAAACACGAGATCCGCAGCGGCAGTTTCGAGATCGTTGCCCGTCAGCAAGATTACGACAGGCGTGTTGCTGTTGGTCGTTACTGACTGGCTGTTCGCTGACGGCGCATCGTTCACCGGAGTGACGGCTACATTCACAATGCCTACGGCGCACTGCGGATCGGGCGAGCCGTTCGTGTTGCCGTTGTCGCAAACCTGGTACTCGAAACTCGCCGCACCGCTGAAGTTTGCATCAGGCGTGTAAGTCACGATTCCATTCGACAACGAGACCGTTCCGTGCGTGTTCGCAGTAGCCGAAACACTCGTCACCGTCAACAACTGCAAACTCTCGTTCGCCGGACCAGTGTTGTCATTGGCAGCGAAGTCGATGGCGGAGAGATCCACGTGTGAATCCTCGTTCGTGCTCGCCGCATCGTCAGTCGCGACAGGCGCATCGTTGACTTCAGTGACCGTAATGTTCACTGTTGAAGTGTTTGAGTCGTGACTGCCGTCGTTTACTTTAAACGTGAAGCTGTCGTTGCCGTTGAAGTCCTGCGCAGGCGTGTACGTGAATGTTGGTCCACTGCCTGAGAGGACGCCATGCGACGGTGGCGTCACGATCGTGTAGGTAAACGTCGGATTCGCACTCGCACTCACCGCATTCAACGTAATGTCACCGGGCACGTCTTCAGCCGTAGTCGCAAATTGGTTATCCGTTCCCGGAGGATTGTTTCCGTCAACACCTGCCTCGATCGAGTTCTCGACTATGTCGGGCACGTTTGCGAAGAAGTCGTAGCCGGTCAGCGCTTCGACGGAATCGACAGTGGTCAGGTAAGTATGCCAGTCGCTGTTGATGCTGTTGTTGTTTGGCATGATCACGGCGATCACACGCGTTGATGCATTCACGCGCGAGATGTCGTTATCCCCGAGCGGCAGGACGAGCGCGACTTTCCACGTGTAAGTCGGGACCGTCACGTGTCCATTCGCGATCGTGGTTGCTGGTCCATTGTCACCAGAGCCACCGACACCCGCTGGACCAGCAACGATGTAAACCTCGTTTGCCGGCAACTGCGTCCGCAGGAAATTTTCGAGATCGGCCCACGGGCCCTGATTGTTGTTCGGCGCCTGCGGAACCATATTCGACATCAGGAACGTTTCCTGGTTGAGCGGGATCGACGCCGGATTATCGCGATCGGCGTTTGGAGTCATGTGCCCGCGATCGAATCCCGACGCGAAGTAGTCAGTCGATTGCACGCGATACCAGTCAGGCGAAACAGCCGGGTCTGCACGGAACGTGTCGTTGCGCGGCAGGTTGCCGGTCCAATCGTTCTCGAGATGCCAGCTCACCCAGTTGGGCGTGCCTTTGTCTTTGTTGTAGGAAAGACTGAACGACGGCTTCTCCATCAGGTAATTGTTGCCCTGCTGTAGATCGGCAACCGCGTTCGACGGATTACCGAAAGCGAGATGAACACTCGGCGGCTGCGGCGCGGGCGCACCGGCAGCCACGACTGTGAACGTAAATGAATGATCTGCGAAGAGCGTGTCAGTGTTTGGTGCGCTGTCGTCGAGATCCTGGTCGTGTACGTTCGCGTGAAAGACGGTGACCGTACACTGCTCGCCAAACTGGAAGCCCGTGTTAGGCGTGATGTGGAAACCTTTCGCGGAGTTATAAGAAGCGACGGTAGCGCTGTTGTGCTGGCCCGAGCTGGCACACGTAATGTCGAACCAGTTTCCAGTGACATCGACGGGTTCGCTGAAGTCGACAGTCACGGTAGCGTCGTAAGGCGCGTTGAACCCGTCAGAGATCGGATCAGTACCGGCGACCCATGGACCAAGCTCGACGATCGGCGCAGTGCGACGCGGATTTGGCGCCCCAGTTTGAAAATCGTCGCCGTTTTGATTCGTGTCTTGGGCGCCATTCTGTTTTCTGAACAACGCGCTTGTGTTGCTTGGTGCCGGCGCACGCGTCCCGCCTTCGAAGCAGCTCGCGCTCGAGCCATAACCGACGAAGTCGACGATGTCCGGATCGGAGCCGTTAGGACAACTACCGCTCAACGAGGTCGAATTGCTGACGAGCGCGATCTTGCCCGTCGTCGCACTCATGTTGATATCGCCGGTGATGTTCGCCATGACCGGCAGCGTCGAGCCGTTCGCGCCACCCGAGGCGAATTGGACGAGGAAATACTCACCCGGAGCGATCGTGCCGCCGAGTGGCTGTTTGTTGGTCCAACTCGTACCCGCCGCGGACGCATACTGCAGCGACCATCCGGCGAAATTGAACGAGATACCGGTCGGGTTATAGATCTCGATGTAATCATTCGTGAACGTCGCGCCGGAGTTGCCGCCGCCACCGTAAAGCTGGCTGATGACGAGATGGTCCACCGGCTGCGGTGGCTGCTGAACAGTCAAACTGATCGAGCCGCTGGCCGAGCGTCCCTGAGCGTCGGTGACGTTGAAGGGAAGTGACTTCGCGCCCGGCGTCGTTAGCGATGCAACCGTCGCCGTAAATGTGAAAACGTTGTTGCCTGCATCAGAGAATTGCTGAGTCGCTGAGCCGCCGATCGAAGAGAGATCGGCGGTGACTGCCAGTCCGGTGCTCGTCGGGTTTGTTCCCGGAGTTACGCTAACCGTCAACGTTGACGATTCGCCTGGCAAGACTGAATTGGGATTCGCTGCGCCTGTTCCGGCCGGATTCGTTGGCGGTGCGTTTCCGAGTCCTAAAACTGAAATGTTGTCGATCGCGAGCGCCTGCGCGTTGGTCGTCGTCGTTCCGGAGACGACTGAGTAATTCCATGCGAGATAAACGTTTTCACCATTCGCGACAGAGACATTTATCGTCTTGTTCGTGACAGACTGGGTTGCGCCCGGTGCGGTTGCGAAGCCGTTGTTGTCCGCGTCAGCCGGGAAGGCAGTGAAAAAGTTTGGTCCAGCGTTGGTCCATGCATTGCCGTCGAGCGAAAAGAAGAGCTGGTAACGAAAGCCTGCGGGATTCGATCCGTTGCGATACTTCTCGACGTCGTAAGAGATTTGCAGACCTGAAAGCGCACTGCCGCTGTTGTTAACGAACTGTGCGTAGAGATTGCCGCTCATCGTCGCTGTGCCGGACGAAATGAATCCGGGAGCGCGATCGGCGTCGCCTAAAGTCGTTGTGCCGGCGCCGAAGTTGTAACTACCGTTCGCGGCGTTAATGGCGACGTTCGCGCCGCCGACGCGAGCGGTTTGTGTATTCGCTGTTGAGAAGGAGCCAAGTGTCCTGACCGCTGCGATCGTATCCTGACGAAAGTCGACCGGCAGATTTGAGGGTGCCGGGTTCGACACGGGAATGCCCATGCTGGTGAAGTTCTGGGTGTAGGGAATCGAAGTCGAAAGAGAGATCGCTGCGAACACGACGTAGACCGATGCGAGTGCGACGAGTGTCACAGTCGCCATGATGCGCCACGTTCTAGCGAGATTTGGACGGTTGGTTTTGTGCTGGCGAGTTCGCTGCAGCGGCAGTCGACTTGGACGATCGAACATATGGGTATCCTCCCAAAAACATCCTTGACGGGCGTCGTAAATTCGAGAGGTATACCGGTCTGATCGATCATGGCCGGTAAGGGCCAATTCAGCTTTTAGCAGAGCTTCTGAGGGCGGGTAAAGCCTTTATTTGTTGAATGACAGGATTCTAGTCAACAAGACAAAGATCGGTCACATAAGCAGTGTGAGATCGGTCTTTCTGGCGGGACATTTCGGGCGGTAAAACGAAAAGCCATCCACAGATTTCACAGAACAATCTGTGCAATCTGTGGATGGCCTTTTTCTAACCTATCGTCAGCGCAGTGAGATGTTGACGGCGCGCACGAGACCGTCGCCCATATCGATCTGCAACTGATACGTTCCCGCAGACAGCCCGGCCGTACTCCAGTTGAAGACATACTCGCCGTTAACGTAACGGAAGAGATTGCCGGTTGTCGCTGCTGAAGTTGATTCAACGTCGACCGGATCTCCAACCACGTTATTGCTGACCTGATACACGACCAGTCTGATCTGTGCGTCAGTTACGCCGGCGCTTGCTCCTGTCAGTTGGAACTTGATCGGAAGCGTGCGTCCCGCCTTGTAAGTACCTCCAGCTTGCACCGGAGCCACGAGGCCGGACCACGTGTAGCCCACACCGACAGTGAACGTTCGCTCGGCAAACAGCGCTGGACTACCGTTGTCAGTCACGCGAACCGTCAACGTATAGATCTGGCCGCCTTGGGCCGCACTCGGTGTCCAACTGAAAACACCTGAAGCCGAATTGATCGTCGCTCCACTCGGGACACTACCCTGCAGACTGTAGCTGAGCGTTTGCGGCGGAAGATCGATATCGGAGCCGACTGCGGTAAAGCTCAAGTTGGCGCCGACAAGGACGTTCTGATTCGCAATCGCGTTGAGCGATGGCGCATCGTTCACCGAATTCACCGTAACGTTCACAGTCGCGGAGGCGCACTTCGAATCAGGCGCACCGTTCGTAGTTCCATTATCGCAAACCTGATAAGTGAAACTCGCGGGACCGTTGTAATTAGCCTCTGGCGAGTAGGTAATGGTCCCACTCGACAGCGAAACAGTTCCGTGTGTGTCAGCAGTTGCCAACACACTCGTCACCGTCAGAACCTGCACGTTCTCATTCAACGGACCGGCACTGTCATTCGACGTTAGATTCGACGCACTGATTTCGACTGGCGTGTCTTCGTCGGTGCTGGCCGTGTCGTCAGTCGCCGATGGTGAATCGTTCACGTCGGTAACCGTGATGCTTACGGTCGAGGTATTCGAATCCTTCGCTCCGTCGTTGGCCTTGAACGTGAAGCTGTCGGTGCCGTTGAAGTCCGGATCGGGTTGATACGAGCGATTGGCTCCGGAGCCCGTCAACTGACCGTGCGCAGGCGGAGTGACAATCGTAAACGAGAACGAGGCGCTCGGAATCGGACTCACCGCCGACAGCGTGATCGACTTCGACGTGTCTTCAGCCGTGGTTACAGCCTGGCCTTCAGTTCCCGGCGGGTTATTACCGTTCGTGCCTGCTTCGATCGCGTTCTCGACCGCATCGGGAACGTTAGCGAAGAAGTCGTAACCAGTCAGGTTTTCGACTGCATCCACCGTGGTCAGATAGTTCTGCCAATCATCGTTTCTGATGCCCTGAACGTTCGGCATGATCACAGCGATAGTTCTGGTCGCAGCCGTCACGCGCGAGATGTCGTTGTCGCCCTTCGGAATCACGAGCACGACTTTCCAGGTAAAAGCCGGAACAGTCACGTGACCATTAGCGATGGTCGTCGAAACACCACCATTGCTGCCTGTGCCGCCAACCCCCGCTGGACCAGCAACGATATATAGCTCGTTCGCCGGTGTAAGCGTGCGCAGGAAGTTTTCGAGAGCCGCCCATGGTCCCTGATTGTTGTCAGGCGCTTGCGCGACCATGTTCGACATCAGGAACGTCGCCTGGTTGATTGGGATCGACGTCTCTTTATCGCGATCCGCGTTTGGCGTCATGTGACCACGATCGAAGCCGCTGCTGGAGAAGTCAGTGGCTTGCACGCGATACCACGTCGGCAGGACCGCAGGATCGGGTCTGAAGGTATCCACGCGAGCAAGAGTTCCGATCCATTCATCTGAGAGGTGCCAGCTTACCCAGTTTGGCCCACCCTTGTCCCTGTTGTAGGAGACCGTGAATTCAGGCTTCTCCATCAGGTAGTTGTTTGGCTGGTTGATGTCAGCCGTGGCGCCGTTCGGATTACCGAAGGTCGTGTGAACACTCGGCGGATACGGCGGCGCAGTACCGGTCGCGACCGTAAACGTCGCCACGTAGTCTGCAATCAGGGTGTCGTCGTTTGGACCAGCGTCATCCGTGTCCTGATCGTGAATCTTGTCTTTGAAGATCGTGAAGGTACACTGCTCTCCAGCCAGGAAGTTCACGTTAGGAGTGATGACCCACACCTTATCAGCACCGGCAACCGTGGCGTCATTGTGAAGCCCCGTAGAGACGCAGTTGATATTGAAGAATGAGCTATCAACGTTAACTGCTTCGGTGAAGTTGATCGTGATACTCGCATCGCGCGGCGCGTTGATGCCGTTTTTGCGCGGATCGGTGCGAAATACGGCTGGACCAATCTCCACGATTGTCGCAGTGCGCCGTGGGTTCGGAGTCGCCGTTGCGAAGTCGGCTTGATTGTTGTCGTTATCGGTGGCTCCTCCGCTTTGCCGGAAGATCGCCGTGGTATTGCTGGGCGCCGGTGCGTTTGCCGTTTCTGCGCAAGTCGCACCCGTGCCATAACCGACAAAATCTACAATGTTGACATCACCCAGCGGGCATTGACCTTCGAGCGGTTCAAAGTCATTCACGAGGGCGACCTTGCCCGTGGTGGCGCTCATATTGATGTCGCCGTTGATGTTTGCGGCCGGCAAGTTCGCTCCGGTAGCCCCACCAGCGAGCGCGATCAAATAGTACTGACCAGGCTCGATGAAGCCGCCGATCGGCTGCGAAGTGAAATCCCAACTGTCGCCGGCTGCGGACGTGTACTGCAACGACCAACCGGTTAAATCGACCGTATTGGCAGTGGGGTTGAAGAGCTCAACGAAGTCGTGATTAAACGTGGCGCCGGTGTTTCCACCGCCACCGTAAATCTGACTGATCGTGACGTGTGGCTCCTGCACGGTTACGAAGATCGTCGCGCTGGTGCTGCGAGCCTGGGCATCCGTAACCGACACCGGAAGGGACTTCGGTCCCGGCGTATTGTTGACAGGAATATTCGCGACGAATGTAAACGTGTTTCCCGCACCAGAAAATGCCTGTGTCGCCGATCCGCCGATTGACGACAGGTCAGCCGTAACAGTAATTCCCGTGCTGGTTGGATTTTGGGCTGGAGAAACAGTCACGGTTAGGGTTGTGCTGTTGCCAGTTTGTACAGTGCTCGGTTGAGCGGACCCGATTGCGAAGAGGCCAGTACAACTGTTTGTTGGCGCTGAGCTGTTGCGCGGACTGGGTGCTCCGGTCGCAAAGTCGATAGCATTGTTGTCGGTATCGAAGCAGCCGTTGTTCTTCCGCAAGTTCGCCGTCGTGTTGGTCAGTACCGGAGCCGGTGAGCCCTCGGCACAGGTTTCCGTGCCGTAACCGACAAAGTCGATAATCCCGCCGCCGACCGGGCAGTTGCCGGTCAATGTAGTTTGGTTGCTGACTAATGCGACCTTCCCCGATGTCGAGCTCACGAGACCGCCGCCGATTGCGTCAGGCGTAGGCAGATTATCAGTGCCGCCAGCGCCCTGAGACTGCTGTACCAGGTAGTACTGTCCTGGTTGCAGCATAAAGTTCGTAAGGTTCGTCTTTTGCCAATTTGCCTGGCCTGCCGAAGCGATTTGGACGGACCAACCACTCAGATCGATTGCCGCGCCGGTGTGGTTGATGATCTCTACGAAGTCGTTCTTCAACGTCGCGCCGGCGTTGCCACCGCCACCGTACACCTGGCTGATCACGACTGATCCGGGAATTGGTGTTGGACTCGGGGTTGGCGTCGGAGTTGGAGTTGGAGTCGGTGTAGGTGTTGCAGTTGGAGTCGGCGTTGGTGTTGGCGATGGTGGGGTACCATTCGCTGTTATTGAAAAGTCGTCGATCGCCAAGCCGTCGTCAGCACCGGTAGCGTCTACGTCAGTCCATCTAATCCAAAAACTAGCACCTGCTGGAATACTCAGCCCAGTGATATTAGAGTTGAGAAGAACACGATTGGTATTGCCGTCAAGAAGGCCAACTGTGCCAGTCGTGACTGGTGGGATGAAATCAAGCGCATTAACATCCGTCCAAGTGCCGGTGGTCAGGCTGGTCGCGTCGGTACTGTACTGAAAATCCATGCGCTCGCTGATCGTGCGGCCAGTAGCGCCGAGTCGCCATTGCTCGCCAGCGTAGGCAATGCCGAGTGAATTAATCGTTCCACCCGCATTGTTGATGAAGGTACCGCCAAGGATCGAGATGAGGGTTCCGCTGCGCAATTGCCCAAGAGCCCGATCCGTAGGCGCAGCCGCTGAACCAAAACTATATGTGTCACCAGCATTGCCTGAACCAGTCCCCGCGGTATACGTAGTGTTCGCATTCGTACTGGATTCTGAAAATCCCCAACCCGCGGGAGTGTTCGCGGCCAAGGTTCCCGTGCCTGATGAAACCAGAGAATCAAAGTTTTGCGTGACCGGTGTTCCAAAACTGGAAATACTTACTGCCGTCGTTGTATCTGCCGACGCTGGCTGCGAAAACTTCAGTAAAGTGAGCGACCCCAAAAGACCAGCAATCGCAATTAAGAGAAAAAGATTCCGTCGAGATCGTCCGAAGCGAGTGCGTTCTGAACGATGGCCTTGCAATATGTTTCGGATTACGAGTGCAGCGGTAACGAACACACGGGATTGCCGTGTCGGGTGAAGGGGGCTAATCAAGCGCATACTTATCTTCCTCTAGAGTCAAAAAGTTAATTATCTCCACACATTATGCGAGGACACCGGAGGAACAGTGAGGCCGGCAGGCTTAAGTGTGTGAGCCTTTTATCAGTTCTGTATTTACGGGTCAAGGCGACGTGGCGTTTTGGGCTACGTCGATCTGTTAAATTCACGAACCCGTTAAGATGCACAGAACCGAGCGTGGTTGCCGCGGGATCAACTTCATTAATGACGTGATTTGGGAAGTTGACCCGGCGCTACCGCGCTCGGTTCTTTGCAACCATCAGTCAGAAGAATGCCTATCTTAGTGGTATCGTGCAATTGTCAATGGAACTTGCCTTCGTTAAACTGCCGTCATGTGGAATGAAACGATCGAGACACGTGGACACACCGCCAAAGATGGGACGTTAAGCCTTACTGTTAAGGTCGGCGCCGCCGATGCCGATGTCGAGGTTACGGTTCAAGTGAGAGCCATTACGCCCTCGGATCGCGTGGACGCCAACGGATGGCCGATCGATTTCTTCGAACGAGTTGCCGGCTCGATGCCCGATTTGCAACGTGCGCCTCAAGGGGAGTTTGAGAATCGGCTTGCTTTTGAATGATCTTTCTCCCCGACACCAATGCTTGCATCAGTTTGTTGCGACAACGGGACCAGCGTCTAGTCGCACGTTGGAAGTCGGTGAAGGTCGCAGATATTGTTCTTTGTTCGATTGTTTGTTATTTACGAACTTCGTTATGGTGCGCAGCGGAGTTTAAATCCATCCGGCGAGCATTCAAAGTTGGACCTGTTTTTGAGTCCGTTCAACTCACTTCCTTTCGATGATCAATGTGCAAGACGTTGCGCAGAGCTTCGTACTGATCTTGAAGCAAATGGAAAAGTAATCGGTCCTCACGATTTGCAAATTGCCGCCATAGCGCTTCAGCATCGATTGACACTGGTAACCCACAATTCGAGGGCATTCAGTCGCATCGCCGGTTTGATGATTGACGACTGGGAAGCATAGTTATCAGTGTCTTGACCAAACCCGTCTTTGGTTGTTAACTCACTATTCAGCCATGCATAATGCGTGTCACGGAGGAACCGCTTCTTACTTTGCTGATACAGTCGATTGAACTGCGCGAGATTCGCCTGCCTCTCGTCCACTTTTTCGAAACAAGCTTTGGTCGGACCACTGAACGGCGCATTATTCTCGCACGTGTCACTGACGCGAATGGCGCGGAAGGATGGGGCGAGTGTACCGCCGGTGAAGGGCCGTTTTATAGCAACGAGTGGACGGAAACTGCTTGGGCGACGTTGGTCGAGTTTCTTGCGCCGATGGTGTTGCATAAAGAGGTCGAGAGCGCCGCTCATGTATTCAAGTTGATGAAGCCCGTGCGCGGGCATCGCATGGCGAAGGCGACGCTCGAGACTGCGTGCTGGGATCTCGAAGCAAAGAACGCGGGCGTGCCTTTGTGGAAACATCTCGGTGGCACTCGTTCTGAAATTGCATGCGGTGTTTCGATCGGCATCCAGGACACGCCCGACGCGCTCGTCGAAAAGATCCGCAAGGAAGTTGACGCCGGCTATCAGCGTATCAAGATTAAGATCAAACCCGGCTGGGACCTGGGGATCATCGAGCGTGTGCGCAAAGAGTTTCCCGAGATTCGACTGATGGGTGATGCGAACTCCGCTTACAAACTTTCCGACGTGCCGCTCTTCCAGCAGTTGGGCCAGTTCAACCTCATGATGCTCGAGCAACCGCTCTCACACGACGACATCTTCGATCACTCGGTGTTGCAACGTCAGATTCAAACGCCTGTTTGTTTGGACGAGTCGATCTGCTCGGCGGAAGATGCGTGTCATGCGATCCAACTCGAGTCGTGCCGAATAATTAACATCAAGCTCGGGCGAGTGGGTGGTCATGCGGAAGCGAAGCGCGTCGAGCAGGTCGCCCGCGACAATGAGATTCCGGTCTGGTGCGGCGGCATGCTCGAGTCTGGAATCGGACGCGCGCACAACATCGCGATGTCGACGCTGGCAGGCTTTACTTTGCCAGGCGACGTTTCGGCGAGCACGCGGTACTGGGAAGAAGATATTATCGAGCCAGCGGTGACGGTCAGCGATCGCGGCACGATCAAAGCGCCGGAAGCGCCGGGCATTGGCTTCAACGTTAACCTGAAACGCATTGAGGCGCTGACAGTTCGTAAAGAGATTATTAAATGACCGCACGTCAGATTCTTAATGCGTTACAGACGCGACAGGCAGAAGTCGAGGCGTTTATCCGATCGCTGGTTGAGGTCGAGTCGCCTTCGGGCGATATGGAAGGCAGTCGCGCCGTTGTCGATCTGCTGGTCCAGGCAGCGAGCGGGCTCTCGTGTGTCGATGCAATCGAGCGTGTGGACGTGCCTGACTTCGGACAACACCTCGTAATCAAAGCGTTCCAAAAATACGAGAAACAGATCCTGATGGTCGGACACACAGACACGGTCCACTCGCGTGGCTCGTTGAGTGAACGTCCGTGGCGTCGCGAAGCCGGGAAGATTTATGGGCCAGGCATCTTCGACATGAAAGCGAACTGCGCACTCGCGATTGAAGTGCTGCGTACGCTCGTCGAGTTGCAGGCGACACCGGCGTATGGAGTATCGATTGTTCTGACGTGCGACGAAGAAGTTGGGAGTTTAAGTGGCTGGCCATTGATTGAAAAGGTGGCCAAAGCGCAGCCAGCGCGATGCGCGTTTGTGATGGAGCCGCCCGCATCTGGTGGTCGAGTGAAGACGAGTCGAAAGGGCACGGGCATCTTCGCGATCAAGGTCGAGGGAAAAGCCGCACACGCCGGACTCGAGCCGGAAAAAGGCGCGAGCGCGATTCTCGAGCTCGCACGCCAGACCGAACAACTGCACGCAATCAACCTCTCCGGATCGGGAATCACATTGAATGTCGGTGTCGTGCGTGGAGGCACACGATCGAATGTTGTCGCCGCCGAGGCGCAGGGCGAGATTGACGTGCGTTTCTCAACTGAAGCAGAGTCGCAGGAGATCGAGCGCATCCTTTCGAATCTGAAGCCAGTTGACGAACGGACGAAAGTGTTCGTCTCAGGCAGCATTAACCGGCCGCCGATGGAACGCACTGCGGCAGTTGTCGAGTTGTTTGAAACGGCGCGCGCGATTGCCGCCGATCTCGATTTCGATCTCGGTGAAGCGCAAGTCGGCGGCGCGTCGGACGGAAACTTCCTGGCCGCGATGGGTATTCCGGTGCTGGATGGTTTGGGCATCAGCGGTGACGGCGCACACGCTGTACACGAGCACATCGAAGCCGATGACATTGCTCGTCGCGGCGCACTTATCGGCGGCCTGCTGATGTCGATTTAAGATGCTGATCGCAACCTGGAACGTAAACTCAATCCTCGCGCGCCTGCCGCACGTCATGCGCTGGCTCGACTCCGTGCAACCCGACGTCATCTGCATGCAGGAGACGAAGTGCACAGACGACAAGTTTCCCACGTTGCTTTTTCAGGAGCGCGGTTACCAGTGCCAGCTCTTCGGACAGGCATCGTACAACGGCGTCGCGATACTCACGCGTTGTTCATGCGACACGCGATATCGTGGTTATCCTGACGACGACGCGACCGCGCAGTCGCGACTGATCACGACCAACGTCAACGGCATCGAGATCGTCAACGTTTACATTCCGAACGGGCAGGCAGTTGGATCGGAGAAGTATGCGTTCAAGCTCAGGTGGATGCAGCGGCTGCACGACTTCTTCGCGAGCAACTACGATCCGAAGACGCCCGTGTTGTTGTGTGGTGATTTCAACGTCGCGCCTGACGAGCGCGATGTGCATGATGTGCGGCTCTGGAATGGACGCATCATGTTCAGCGAAGGCGAGCATGCTGCGTTACAACATATTAAAGACTGGGGCTTCACGGACGCGTTTCGTCTGCACACTGAAGATGGTGGACATTTCACGTGGTGGGATTACCGCGCGGGCGCCTTCCGACGTAACCTCGGACTGCGCATCGATCATGTGTGGATCAGCGAGCCACTCGTGTCGCGAAGTATACGTACGTGGATTGATATAGAGCCAAGGAAGTGGGAAAAACCTTCGGATCATGCGCCCGTGTTGGCGGAAATTAGTGATTAGGTTTTTTCACGCAAAGACGCAAAGATCGCGAAGACGCAAAGGCGGGTCAAATGCTTCGGGCGCGTCTTTGCGATCTTTGCGTCTCTGCGTGAAATTCTTCTTAGTTAGACGTTAACTCCGCAGTCTTCTCCGTAATATCCTTCTGTGCCCACTCGTTATCGCGGCTCGTTTCGCCGGCCTTCGATCGTTTCGCGGCTTTCATGCGCTGAACGAGATCCATGTGCGTCGAGAAATAGGGCAGGCTCTTCCCGACAATCTCCTCGATCGAGTTGAAGCTCTTGTCGACCATGAACTTCTCCACACCCGCTTTCAGCTCCTCGATCATCTTCACGCCCTGAAGCATCACGCCCGTGCAGATCTGTACGGTCGACGATCCGAGCAGCATGAATTCGAGCGCATCGTGCGACGTTTCGATCCCGCCGATACCGCTGATCGAAACTCCTTCCGGAATTGCGAGCGCGAGCTGGCTCACCATTCGCAAAGCAATCGGCTTCACGGCCTGCGCCGAATAACCACCCGGCACACAATGACCTTCAACCGTCGGCATCGGTCGCAACGTGTCGAGATCGACGCCGATCACGGAAAGGATCGTATTGATCGCTGAGATACCATTCGCGCCGCCACGCACCGCTGCGAGCGCGGGCTCGCGAATGTTTGTAATGTTGGGCGTCATCTTGGCCCACACCGGAACGGTGGCCACCTCCGTCACCCAGCGCGTCACTTCCTCAGTGAGATCGGCATGCTCACCCATCTCGGATCCCATCTTGCGCTCAGTCATGCCGTGCGGGCACGAGAAGTTGAGCTCGAAGCCATCGACGCCGGTCTCCTGGACCATGCGCGTCAACTCCTGCCAGCGGCCTTTGTCGTACTCCTCCATGATCGACGCGATCAGGATGTTGTTTGGATACTCTTTCTTGACCTGTCGAAACTCGTCGAGCCAGACGTCGATCGGCCGATCGGAGATCAGCTCGATGTTCTCGAAACCGATCACTTCCCCTGTGGATCGCGAGCGGAGTTTCCCGTAACGCGGAACAACATTCACGACCTTCGCTGACTCGAGGCTGACAGTCTTCGCGACCGCGCCGCCCCAGCCCGCGTCAAACGACTTCGCAAGCACGCGCGCGTTTGTTCCCGGCGGCCCCGAACCGAGAACGAACGGGTTGGGAAACTTCATGCCGTTGACGGTAATCGATAGATCCATAAACGAACTCCTTAGTCCACAGATTACGCCGATTGCACAGAAAATATCCGTGTAATCTGTGGATAGCTTTAGTCAGCTACGAGTGAGCCGTACGTGTCAGGACGACGGTCGCGGAAGAATTGCCACGTGTTGCGCACTTCGCGAATCTTGTCGAGATCGAGATCTGCGACGACGAGCGCGTCTTTATCGCGCGGCGCTTCGGCTACAAACTGTCCGCGCGGATCGCAGAAGTAGCTCTGCCCGTAAAACTCGCCGATGTCCCACGGGTGCTCATGCCCGATGCGATTGATCGCGCCGATGAAGTAACCATTCGCAACTGCGTGTGCCGGTTGTTCGAGACGCCACAAATATTCCGACAACCCAGCCACGGTCGCTGACGGATTAAAAACGATCTCAGCGCCGTTCAATCCGAGTGCGCGCGCGCCTTCGGGAAAGTGACGGTCGTAACAGATGTACACGCCGATGCGAGCGAACGCCGTGTCGAAACATGGATAACCGAGGTTGCCGGGTCGGAAGTAAAACTTCTCCCAGAAGCCCGGGTTCACGTGTGGAATATGGTTCTTGCGATACTTGCCGAGATACTTTCCATCCGCATCGATCACGGCCGCAGTGTTGTAGTAAATGCCTGTGAGCTCTTCTTCATAGATCGGCACGACGATGACCATGCCGTGCTCTTTCGCGACTTCCTGCATCAGCCGCACAGTTGGACCATCGGGAATCCGCTCGACCGACTCGTACCAGCGCGTCTGTTGCTCGGCGCAAAAATATGGCGTCGTAAAGATCTCCTGCATGCAGAGTATCTGCACGCCCTGCTTCGCGGCTTCCTCGATAAACTTCAAATGTTTCTCAATGTTGAGCCGCTTGATCTCCTCGATCGGCAGATCGGTTGCGGCCGCATTCGAGCATTGTATTAGTGCGCATTTAACGGTGCGTGGCATTAGGCTGACTCTCCCTTCGCGGTCTTCGTCAAAACGTAGTATATGCCGAATCCGAGAGCAAAAGTAACGAACCATGCATAAGTGTACAGGCTGTCGAAGAAGTTTGGATCGCTGACCTGTCCGCCGGGCGTAGTGGCCGCTCGCAGGAAGCCTGGAACCACTGGAATGATAGCGACAACGAGGGCAACGATTGCCCGCCAGTTGAAGCCATTGCCATAGGAGTAAGGTCCGCTCGTGTCGAAAAGACCAGCCAGGTCGAGGTGCTGCTTTCGGATCACCCAGTAATCACAGATCAGGATTCCCGCAATGGCGCCCATCAGTCCCGAATAGCCGATTAGCCAGGTGAAGATGTATGCGCCCATCGACCCCATCAGCTTCCATGGCATCATCAGAATGCCGATGACGGCTGTAATCAGCCCGCCCGTGACATAGGAGATCAACCGCGGATTCAGATTCGAAAAATCGTTCGACGGCGACACGACATTCGCAGCCATGTTGGTGGTGAGTTGCGCTGCGAAGATCACTGCGGTCGCAAACAGAATGATCAGCACACTATCAAAACGCGACATCAACTCCACGGGATTCGGGATCGCCACTCCGTAGATCAAAAGCGTCGCGCTCGTTACCGCAACTCCGATAAATGCAAACGCAGTCATCGTCAAAGGAAGACCGAGCGCCTGGCCCAGCATCTGCGATTTTTGCGAACGTGCATAACGCGTGAAGTCAGGAATGTTCAGGCTCAACGTGGCCCAGTAGCCGACCGAAGCAGTCAGTGCTCCGGGAAAGATGCGCCAGAACTCGCCGTGTTGTTTTTGCAGCGTCGCCGATTCCGTTAACACGCGGCCCAGGCCGCCCGCGCGCCACGCTGCCCAGATCAACAACACGAGGCCGCCGCCGAGCAGAAGCGGAGCGGACCACGTCTCCAGATGCTTTATGCCTTCGACGCCTTTGAGAATGATGAAAACCTGAATACCCCAGAACAGGAAGAACCCGATCCACGTGTGCAGCGCGACGCCGAGGATCATTGTCGAGAGAGAAGTGTTGAAGGCCGGGAACATCACGCCGAAGAGCGCATCGAGAGCAGTGCCACCGATCCACGTCTGAATACCGAACCAACCGCACGCCACGATCGCGCGCAGCATCGCCGGCACGTTTGCTCCCTTAGTTCCAAACGCCGCGCGACTGAGCACTGGAAACGACACGCCGTACTTCGTGCCTGCGTGAGCGTTAAGGATCATCGGAATGAGCACGATCGTGTTGCCGAGCAGGATCGTGATCATCGCCTGCCACCAGTTCATGCCCGCTTCGATAAAACCACCGGCAAGCGTGTAGGTAGTGATGACGACGCTCATGCCGACCCAGAGCGCGGCGATGTTCCACGTGGACCAGGTTCTTTCCTTGATTGTGGTGGGCGCGAGATCGCGATTCCAAAGCGGACTGTGTGAGACGTCTGTATGCAGTTCCACAAAATCGCGTTGCGGGGCGGGGGACGTAGTTTGCATATTGTTATCTGCGCATTGAGTCGTCCATGAATTTTGTGACGTCGGAATGGAGCTTGTTTAGTGACTTCTCGTCGATGTACATCATATGCCCGGCTTCGTAATAACTGGTCGAGAAATTCTTCAGCAGCGAGGGATCGATGCTGATGTGGCCGAGGGTGTACTCCACCGCGTAATAAGGCGTCGCCATGTCGTAATAACCCATCGCCACGAAGACTTTCAGAAACGGGTTCTTGGCGAGTGCGTTGCGTAGCGCGGTGCTGGTGTCGACGTAGTTGTTATTGGTGCCCCAGTTCCATGGTCCAATGCCGCCGCCGAGAATGTAATACTCGAGATCGGTTTTGTAGCCGAGCTCGGAGCGCACGTAGTTGTTGAAGGTAGCCGTGTATGGCGGTCGAATCGCAGCTTCGCTCGCGTCGTACTCGGTACTGTCCGTAGCGAGGTTTGAATCGTAGCCTTTGAAGCGACTGTCGAGACGTCCGATCGATCGTCGCTCGCTACGTAGTAATTCTTTGCGAAAGAGATTCAGGTTGACGCGCAGGTTCGCGTAGTCAAGAAACTTCGCATCCAGACCGGTGAAGCGAGCGAGCTTTGTGATCGCTTCCTGACGTTCCTGCGCCGACAGACGAGAACCTTTCTCGAGCGCGAGCATGTAATCGCCTGCCGCAAAGTTTTCCGCATCAGCGACGACGCGAGCAACCGGTTTTGATTGAAGATCCGAAGGGAGCTTCTTGTGATACCAGGCGGTCGCGGCGTATGACGGCAGGAAAAGCGCGTACGGCAGATCGTTTCCGGAGGCGAATGCGGTGGTCTCGAAGTTCATGATCGTCGAGATCAGCATGATGCCGTTGAACGCGATGCCACGATCGATCAGATAGCCAGAAAGCGCCGACGCGCGCGTGGTGCCGTAGCTCTCGCCGGCCAGAAAGAGCGGCGACGTCCAGCGTTCATAGCGCGTGAGATACATGCGAATGAACTCGCCCACGGATTCGATGTCTCCTTGCAAGCCGAAGAACTTCTGTCCGAACTCCGGGCGTGTGGGACGGCTGTAACCAGTGCCAACCGGATCGATGAAAACGAGATCAGACTTCGTAAGCCACGTGCCTTCGTTGTCGACGATCTCGAACGGTGGAGAAGGCATCGTACCGTCAGCGTTCATCTTCACGCGCTTCGGACCGATCGCGCCCATGTGTAGCCACACCGAAGCCGATCCTGGACCACCGTTGAACGAGAAGGTGAGTGGCCGTGCGGGAGCGTTTTCCGGCTGATCGACGATATAACTCGTGAAGAAGATGTTCGCTTCGGTTTCGCCCTCGCGGTTTTTGATCGGCATCATCCCGGCGATGGCCGTGTATTTGATCGTCGATCCGGCAACGCGAATCTCGTGTCTGGTTACGACTGGAGGAACTTCCGGAGTTGGTGTTGGTGATACTTGTGGGCGTGCTTGAGTTGGTGCAGGGCTTGGTTGCTGTCCTGGAAACTGTCCTTGTCGTCCCTGTCCTGGTGCCTGGAAGAGTAATAAGAGAAGTATCGCTGCAAGCATACTGTCGTTAGTCTCCGATTTGGGGGATTTAAATATTCACGCACGTGCCGCGCTTCAGGAATTTTCCATCACCTGCTTTGCCCTTGAACTCTCCTTGATCGATCACCACCTTGCCGCGCGAGAGCACGGTCTCGACCACGCCTTTGATCTTCTTGCCTTCGTAAGTGTTGTAATCGCAGTTCATGTGTTGTGTCTTCACGCTCAATGTTTGTTCCTTCTCCGCGTCGAAGATCACGATGTCAGCATCGGAGCCGATCGCGATCGTTCCTTTCTTCGGAAACAGGCCAAACATCTTCGCGGCTGCGGTTGAAGTGAGCTCGACAAAGCGGTTCAAGCTGATGCGATTTTCGACCACGCCGTTGTAGATCAGCGGCACGCGATTCTCGACGCCGGGCGCGCCGTTCGGAATCTTCGTGAAGTCGTCGCGGCCGAGCTCCTTCTGTTCTTTCATGCAGAACGGGCAGTGGTCGGTCGAGATCACTTGCAGATCGTCCATCTTCAAACCCTTCCAGAGCTCATCCTGGTTTGACTTCTCGCGCAACGGCGGCGTCATCACATACTTTGCGCCGTTGAATCCGGGCTCGTCGTAGTTGTCGATCGAGAGAAAGAGATACTGCGGGCACGTTTCGGCGAACGCCGGAATACCTCGATCGCGCGCCTGGCGCACCTGGTTCAACGCGTCCGCGCAAGAGAGGTGAACGATGTACACAGGCGACTCCGCCATCTCGGCGATCGCGATCGCGCGATGCACGCCTTCGGCTTCGGCGATCGTCGGGCGTGTGAGAGCGTGATACTTGGGCGCCGTGCGGCCCTGTGCGATAGCGCGCTTGATGATCTCGTTGATGACGATTCCATTCTCAGCGTGCATGCAGATGAGGCCGCCACGCTGGCCCGCGGCTGACATCGCGCGAAAGATCGTCGCGTCGTCGACGAGGAACACGCCCGGATAGGCCATGAACATTTTGAAGCTCGTCACGCCTTCGTCCATAGCGGTGTAGAGCTCTTCGATCTGCTTGTCTTCGAGCTCGGTGGTGATGAGATGAAAGCCGTAATCGATCGCGGTCTTGCCTTCCGCTTTCTTGTGCCAGTTGTCGATGCCTTCGATCAGCGATTGGCCTTTGTACTGGACGGCGAAGTCGATGATGCTCGTCGTGCCGCCGTGTGCGGCTGCGATCGTGCCGGTGCGAAAGTCGTCGGAAGATTCGGTGCCGCCGAACGGTAGCTCCATGTGCGTGTGCGGATCGATGCCGCCCGGGATGACGAGTTTGCCGGCGGCGTCGATCGTGTGATCGGCTTCCATTTGAAGATTAGCGCCGATGACGGAGACGCGCTCGTCTTCGATCAGGATGTCGGCTTTGTAATCATCGACTGCCGTCACGACGCGGCCATTCTTGATTAGTGTTTTCATCGTTTGGTATCCACAGATTACACGGATTTGATTACGGATTTTTAAGACACGGTTTGGATGAGGAGACGTCGGCGGCGCGACGTGCGTCCTCGTTTGCTGTTGGGCCCGGTGAAATTTTATCAGTGACGCAGATCTCTGTTGGCGTGATCTTGGTCACGGCCAGGTACGACGTTCGTTTCTCAGGCTTGTCGGGATCTTCGCTCGCGTTGTAGCGCAGGATTATGGCGACGGGCGCAGATGTCTTGTCGAGGCGCCACTCGGCTTTTGGGCCGAGACTCGAAAAAGCGCCGCTCACGACGGTCCAGAGATCGAGGGAATGCTGTTTACCTTGCGGCGTGATGACGGTGATGTTCTGGCGCAGATCGCCTTCGCTCAGCAGCAAAGTGTAACCGGCGGTGCCGCGGCAGCGCGCTTCGTAGCCGTCATCGCCTGCTACGGCAGATTTGATCGTGCGACATTCTTTCTCGCCGAGTGGTGTGTAGACGCTGCGGTTCGTTTGCGCCGTGGTAGTTGTGGCGCACGCGAGCATGACTGCCAATGCAGTTGGTTTCAGCACGTTAATAGAGATTGCCCTCGCGTTTGCGGCCGGTGTAGTCGACGTAGACCACTTTCAATTCGGTGTAGAAGTCGAGCGCGGTTGAGCCTTGTTCGCGATCGCCGATGCCTGTGCCTTTGGAGCCGCCAAACGGAATGTGCGCTTCGCCGCCGGTCGTGGGAGAGTTGATGTGCGTCATGCCGGTTTCGATCTCGTCGACAAAACGGAAGATGCGCGCCGCGTCGTTGGTAAAGATTGACGAAGAGAGGCCGTATTCACTATCGTTTGCAACCTCCATCGCTTGATCGAAGTTCTTCACGCGCAACACTGACAACACTGGACCAAAGATCTCTTCACGCGCGATGCGCATGTCGGGCGTGACGCGATCGAAGATCGTGGGATGCACGAAGTAGCCTTTGTCGAGCCCGTCACCGGTGGCGCGCTCGCCGCCGCAAACGAGTGTAGCGCCGTCTTCGCGACCGATGTTGATGTAGCTCAGCACGGTGTTGAACTGGTTCTCATCGACCGTCGGTCCCATTTCAGTTTCAGGATCTGATCCCGGACCGATGCGCATCGACTTCGCTCGCTTCTCGAGGCGCTCTACAAACTCATCAGCCACCTGGTCCACCACGACGGCGCGACTCGTCGCCGTGCATCTTTGGCCTGACGAACCAAAGGCGCCCTGCGCGGTCGATTCAACAGCGAGATCCATGTCCGCGTCTTCGAGCACGACGACCGGATTCTTTCCGCCCATTTCGCATTGGACCTTCGCGCCGCGTCGCGATGCCTGCTCGTAGAGTCGAATCCCGACACCGTTCGAACCAGTGAATGAGATCGCTTTAACGGCGGGATGATTGATGATCTCGTCGCCTGCTTCAGAGCCGGAGCCGAGCACGAGATTCAAAACACCAGGCGGTATCCCCGCGGCTTCGAAGATCTCCGTGATGCGAACCGCAGTCGCGGGCGTGATCGATGCGGGTTTGAAAACGACCGTGTTGCCGGCGACTAGCGCGGGCGCGATCTTCCACACCGGAATCGCGACCGGAAAGTTCCAGGGCGTCACGCACGCAACCACACCGAGCGGTTGCTTGATCGTGTACGCGAAGTTCAAAGGCAGCTCAGAAGGGATCGTCTCGCCGGTTATTCGACGCGACTCGCCCGCGCAAAACTCAGCGACGTTGATCGAACGCTGCAGCTCACCGCGTGACTCCGCGATCGTCTTGCCTTCTTCGTGCGTCAGTAGCTGCGCGACCTCTTCCTTGTTTTCCTCGAGCAGGCGCGCCGCCTTTGCGACGATCTTGCCGCGAGCAGGTGCGGGCGTTGCTCGCCATCCGCGAAACGCATCAGCGGCCGCGTCGACAGCCGTGCGCGCTTCCTCGCGAGTCGCCTGGCGAATCGTGCCGAGTATGTCGTCAGTGTTGGCAGGGTTAATATTTTGTGCGGTGCGGCTGGACGACGACTCGACCCATTTGCCGCCGATAAAATTGCGATAAGTTTCCATACGAGTTCAGAAATATATCATGTCTGTGGCTTAATAAGACCCGTCATGACTGCAGAACCTCGAACGATCCCGGAACTATTAAAACAGCGCGTAACTGCCGCGCCCGACAAACTCTTCCTCTTCTCGGAAGCCGACACACGCCAGTTCACCTATCAACAATTCGAAGCTGCTGTCATGCGCACGGCGCGGATGCTTGCGTCGAAGGGCGTGCGCAAAGGCGACGTTGTTAGCCTGTTGATGCCGAACAGCGTCGAATATGTCATTGCCTACTTCGCTTGCTGGCAAATCGGCGCGCTCGCGGGACCGATCAACTCGCTGCTCAAGTCTCAGGAGATCGCGTACGTGATCTCAAACTCCGAAGCCCGCGCACTGCTCGTCAATTCCGAGTTTCTGCCGCTGATCGAGACGATCCGCGACGAGCTCCCTACAATCGTCACTTTCGATAATGAAGCTGACGCAACTCGTGAACAGATCACAGGCGCTGATCCAACTGCAGAAATCAAAGCGGATCACGAAGCAATCATCATCTACACGTCCGGCACAACCGGAAAACCGAAAGGCTGCCTGCTCACACACTGCAACGTCATCGCCAACGCGCGCCAAATCTCCAGTTGGCTCAGCTTCAGCGAAACAGATCGACTACTGACGATCATGCCGCTGTTTCACATGAACGCGGTTTCGGTGACGACGATGTCGGCGCTCTACGCGGGCGGCTCGACGGTCGTGAGTCCGAAGTTCTCCGCTTCGCGTTTCTGGCAGATCATCTCTGACTATCAGATCACTTCGTTTGGATCAGTGGCGACGATGCTCTCGATGTTGTTGAGCACGTATCCGGACGGAGTTCCCGAGGGATTGAAGACCGGTCAGTTGCGGTTCGCGATGTGTGGCTCGGCTCCCGTACCTGCGGAAGTGCTGCGGCGGTTTGAAGAGAAGTTCAACTGTCTCGTGGTCGAAGGCTACGGGCTGTCTGAATCAACTTGTCGCTCGACTTTCAATCCACCCGATCAGCGCCGGCGTCCCGGCTCGTGTGGTGTTCCGATCGGTAACGAGATGCGCGTCGTCGACGAAGAAGATCGAGACGTGCCGGACGGAGAATTAGGTGAGATTGTTTTACGTGGCGAGGACATCCTGAAGGGTTATTACAAAAACGACGCTGCAAACGAGACGGCGTTTCGTAACGGCTGGTTTCACACAGGCGACATCGGCTATCGCGATGCGGATGGTTTCTACTTCATCGTCGATCGCAAGTCAGACATGATCATTCGCGCTGGCGAAAACATCTACCCGCGCGAGATCGACGAGGTGTTGTACCAGCATCCGGCCATTCACGCAGCCGCGGCGGTTGGTGTTAAAGATGAGCTTTACGGTGAAGAAGTCGCGGCAGTGGTCGTGCTAAAGCCGGGCGCGAACACAACGGCGCAGGAAGTTATCGACTACTGCAAAGCACGACTCGCAGATTTCAAATGCCCGAAGACGGTGCACTTCGTCGAGGATATTCCGAAAGGTCCGACAGGGAAGTTGTTGAAACGCGAGTTGGCGAAGATGTTGGCGGTGTAGCCTTTCTTCGATCGATCAGCCACGCTCCCAGCAGCCACAACGCACAGATCCCGATCATGATCGGCGAGAACCATTTGCCGTAGAGCCCGTCTGGTGAAAACTTCTCAGTCGCTTCGTGCAGGAACTCGCTGTTCGGCAGCAGACCCGCCTCGCTGAACTCGTGGAAAGTATAAATGCTCACCTGGACCATGAAGAGCAGCAGGAAAATTCCGGTGACCTGAAAGAAGCGCCTGACGTTGATCAGGTGTCCAAACCTCGCCCAGCCAAAAGCAAACACGATCGCGGCGAGTAGTCCGAGCAGCGCACCGCTGATCAAATTCGGATCTTTGATCTGCATCAACATCAACGCCGTTTCCATTCCCTCGCGCGTGATCATCAGAAACGTAAACAGAAACACACCTGCAACCGCCGCGAGGCGCGAGCCCTTTGTGGATACCGCACTCAATCTTTCGCGCATGCGTTGCTGAACTTTCGGACCGTGACGCCACATGTGAATCACGAGCGTGCCGACCATCACGACTGCAATCGCGCCGAGCACCGCTTCGCGCAGTGCCTCGTTCCCAAAGAACTGGCTGATGTAGCCGCCGATGAACGGGCCAAACATGCTTTGGACCGTGGCATCATCAACGCCGCTGTTGAGCACATAAGCGAGTCCCGCGCTGGAAGCGAGGGCAAGGGCAATGGCCACGAAGACCGAGGAAGTAAGCCACGTTTGTCCTGATTTGCGGAGATACGCGAGAATAACGGCTACGAGCAGGAACGACTCAAAGCCTTCACGCATGACGATGATGAATGAGTTCAGCATAACGGCTTGGGAGTATATCCGAGTTGAAAACCGATTTCAATTTCAGTCCACAGATTCCGCAGATGCCGCAGATTTGATCTGTGTAATCTGTGGATGGATCTATTGAGGAGTGGTAGGGAGGATGGCGAGGTCGGCGCGAAGGGGCCCGAGTTTAGTTGTGCATGTTAGGCGGAGGGGCAGACGTTGGCGATCGTCGCTGATCCACATTCGTAATTGATATTTGTCGGGCTGTTGATCGTCACTCGTGATCGACAACGCAAGCGCCGGCACAGATCGATTTCCTAACTGAATCGTCTCGCGCTTTAACAAATCGATAAACAACGTCTTCGCTTTGTTCTCAACTAACACCGACACCACGTTTCGCTTCTTTGCCGTGAAGTTGAAAGTCCGCATTACATAAAAAAAAGACACGTAGTCGTGTATGCCAACCGGTACCTCGAGTCGCGTGCCGTTATCGATCGTTGCGACTCCCGTGTTCTGGTCGATAGTGAGCGTCTGGCTCAAACGTCTGCGACCTTCGACTAAGTTCATCACGGTGCGAAACGGCAAGAACGCTTTTGGATCGACGTACGAATCAACCTGATCTCTGGCAACGAAGAGCGCCGCTGCCGCGCCTGTCGTCTGCGCAGTGACATTCAGAAACACACCATCGTGATCGAAATAACGTTGCCGCCCGCGCACCTGAAAAGTCGCGAGACCAAGCGGCGTGTTGTTGCCACCGATGAACACCTGGTAGTTGAGTTGTTCACCGATCTTGAACGGCAAATTCTCGGGCAATGCGGGCGGTGCTTCCGGTCTCGGAACAGGCGCCGCGACAACTGCGGGTGTTGGAGTTGGCACTTCATCAGGTGGCTTGACCAGCTCAGAGCCTGCGAGCTCGGCTTTTAGATCACCAGACTTCAGGCGCGCGGTTACCAGCACCGGCACATGCCGTTCATCGTCGCTGAAATAAATCTTCATGTTCCGGAGCGGCGAGTTGTTGGCTTTCACTTCCGTGACGATTGTTGGAAACGAGCCGACGTTCGTCCGTATCGTATCCCTACCAACTACTTTCAATTCAGCCTGATAATCAAATCCCTGACCGCGCACGGAGAGGTCGTAGACGCCCCCGTCCTGGAGCGGAAGGGCGCGGGCGCGATAAAAAGCGGAGAGAAAATCGTAGGTGCCCGGAAAGCCTCTTTGTTTCGGCGGAATCGCTTCGTTACCAGCGGGCTGGCTAAAATCCTGCACCGAATCGGCCGATCTGATCGCATCGCGCGCTGATTCTTCGACGCGAAACGGCAATCCTGTAGCAGGATCGACATACGTCGTGTAGTCGCTGTTTATGGCGTAGAGCGCGACGTTGATTACGCCATTTGTCTCGACGTGCGCGCGCAATTGTATGGCTTCACGTCCGAAGTGTGTGCCATGCGACATTACCTCGACCTCAACGTGCGCGGCGTCGGGAAAATTTGAAAACGAGACGTTGTAAGTCAGTCGCTCGCCAACACGATAGGGCGCTGAAGAGAAAGAAAGCTGCACATGCCCGCCGTCCTGAGCGAATAATGGAAAGACGAGTGCGAGAAAGAGGATGGTTAGAGTTGAAATGAACGGGGCTTTCAAGCTGCGATTCACCGTGGCATGATAGTTTTTATTCGATAGTTGGGCAAATAGTGACTACGCCGCGAGATTTACACGCCACCTTATTGGATCAGTTCCATATCCGCGACGATTGCGTTCGCCGCCGCGAGAGGATCCGGCGCGCCCGTGATTGGACGTCCGACGACGAGATAACTGGCGCCTGCCGCGATTGCTGCCGAAGGTGTGGCGACGCGTTTTTGGTCACCGGATTCATTAGCTGACGGTCGGATTCCGGGTGTGACGACGAGAAACTCCGGATTCGGGACTGTCTTGCGGATGGATTCAATCTCCTGCGGTGAAGCGACGACGCCGTCGACACCTGAGGCTTCGGCAAGTTTCACGAGTCGCAACACGGATTCTGCGGGAGTTGAAGTTACACCGATTTGCGCGAGTATGCTCTGGTCGATGCTGGTGAGGACGCTGATCGCGAGTATCTTCGAGCGCAAGCCGGTTTTCGCTGCAACGTCGTTAACAGAATCCACAGCGCGTTGCATCATCTCGCTCCCGCCGCTCGCGTGAATCGTGAATAACGAGACGCCGAGCTCGGCTGCAGAACGTGCGGCGCCCGCGACCTGGTGCGGGATGTCGTGAAATTTTAGATCCAGGAATACTTTCGCATCGTGAGCGATGATGTCGCGGACGATTTGCGGGCCCGAGGCGGTGAAGAGTTGAGAGCCGACCTTGAACATGCCCGCGACGCTGTGAAGTTGTTTCACGAGGTCGAGGGCTGCGGTTGGTGTTTCGACGTCGAGTGCAATGATCAGTTTATCTTTCGGTGTCATCGGTCTCCTTTCGTTCATAAGAAAATATTTCACGCAAAGACGCAAAGACGCAAAGATCGCAAAGGCGCAAAGAAGAGTCACGAACGCCTTTGCGCCTTTGCGATCTTTGCGTCTTTGCGTGAAAAACCTCTTTCAAGTCGTTCTACAACCCACGGCCTCTTCAAGATTAGCGAAACCTTCGCGTTCGATGATCTTTGCGAGACCTTCGTTGATCTGTTGCACGATACGTGGTCCCTGGTAAATGAAGCCGGTGTATAACTGGACGAGACTCGCGCCCGCTGCGATCTTTTGCCACGCGTCTTCTGCCGTAAAGATGCCGCCCACGCCGATCAGTGGAATGCGTCCGCGGGTCAGCTCATAGAGCGTCGCGATCATTCGTGTGGACGTGTCCTTTAAAGGTCTGCCACTCAATCCGCCTTCACCACACGCAGCCACGCGCTTCATATTAGTCCGTAAATTTTCGCGACTGACAGTCGTGTTAGTCGCGATGATGCCGTCGATCTTCAAGCGCTCTATAACCTCGACAATGGTTTCGAGTTCGCGACGATCGAGATCGGGTGAGAGTTTTACGAGCAAGGGAACGTGTTTCTGCATCGCCAACCGCCGCGTTTGGAGCGCTGAAAGCAGTGCTTCGAGTTGCTGCGACTGCTGTAGCTCGCGCAACTGTGGCGTGTTCGGTGAGCTGACGTTTATGGCGATGTAATCTGCGATGTCATAAACGAGCTCGAAGCTCGCGAGATAATCTTCGGTCGCGTTTTCGAGGGGCGTGATCTTGCTTTTACCGATGCTGACGCCGAGCACGCAGTCTGGTCGACGGTTTGAGACTCTGCGTGCAAACGCCGCCGCGCCTTCGTTGTTAAATCCGGCGCGATTGATCAGTGCTTGATCTTCAGAGAGTCGAAAAAGTCGCGGTCGTGGATTACCAGGCTGTGGATGATACGTAACTGTGCCAGCTTCAATAAAACCAAAGCCAAGGGCAGCAATTGGTTGTAAAGCGATACCGTTCTTATCGAAACCCGCCGCGAGTCCGATCGGATTCGGAAATGTTAGACCAAATCTTTTGATACTGAGCGCTGGGTTATCGACGCGCTTCGTGATTAAGCTCGCGGGTAATAACGAAAGAGAATGAAGCGCCAATTCGTGAGCCGTCTCGGCAGGGAGACGAAAGAGGAGCGGGCGTACCAGTGAACGGTAGACCATTTCAGGATCGACATCATACAGATTCGCCCCCAAACGCACAAAAGGCACAGAGCAAATTAAAAATACACGTTGCGCCTTTTGTGCCTTTTTGTGGCTATGGTAGTATCCCCCCACAAATGGAATTTGTAGAGAAAGCCCGCATCATGGATGGCCCGCGCATCAACCGGGCATTGGCGCGCCTGTCGTCCGAAATCGTCGAAGAAAATCACGGCGCTGGCGACCTGTTTCTTGTCGGAATCAGACGTCGCGGCGTTCCACTCGCCGAGCGCATGGCGCAGAAGATTGCCGATCTCGAAGGCTATCGACCGCCAGTCGGCGTACTCGATATCACTCTCTATCGCGACGATCTCTCGGTTGTCGGCGCCAAGCCTGTCGTCAATCGCACAGATCTTCCTGGCGACATCGAAAACCGCAACATCGTTCTGATTGACGACGTGCTTTACACCGGTCGCACGATTCGCGCCGCACTCGATCAACTGATCGACTTCGGTCGTCCGCGTCGCGTGCAACTCGCCGTGCTGATCGATCGCGGCAAAGAACATCGCGAGCTGCCAATTCAGGCGGACTACATCGGCAAACTCGTCCCGACAAAGAAGAGCGAGATCATAAAGGTGATGCTTCAGGAGTTTGACGAGGAAGAAGGCGTGGTAATCGTCGAGCGGCCGTCAGAGACGGCTTAACGAAGCGGCCTCGGGCCGCTTTTTTTGTGGCCAGATAACATGGAAGCAACTTTTAACCGCCGCCACCTGCTTGGTATCCGCGAGCTTGAAGCCGGAGAGATTACTCACCTGCTCGACACCGCCGAGAGTTTTCGCGAAGTTTCCAAACGAGACATCAAAAAGGTGCCCGCGCTACGCGGCCGCACGGTGATCAATCTCTTCTTCGAATCGTCAACCCGCACCAGAACGTCTTTCGAAATCGCCGCGAAGCGCCTGTCGGCAGACGCGATTAATATTAGTGTTTCAACCTCCAGCGTCACGAAAGGCGAGACTCTGCTCGACACCGCTCGCAACCTCGAAGCAATGGCGCCCGATTGCATCGTGATTCGTCACTCGTCGGCTGGGGCGCCACAGCATCTTGCGCGCATGACTAATGCGCCGATTATCAACGCAGGTGACGGCAGTCATGAACATCCGACACAGGCACTGCTCGACGCGCTTACGATTCGCGAGCACAAGGAACGGATCGAAGGTCTGAAAGTCGCGATCGTCGGCGACATACTCCACTCGCGCGTGGCGCGCTCGAATATCTACCTGCTCACAAAACTTGGCGCGCACGTGAGTGTCGGTGGTCCAGGCACACTCGTGCCCGACGAATTTGCCGAGCTCGTCGATAGCGGCTTGCACATCGAGAAACATTTTGAAGACGCGCTTGAGGGCGCGGACGTCGTGATGATCCTGCGTATTCAACGCGAGCGACAGGACGCTGCGTTCTTTCCGTCGATGCGCGAATACGCGGTTCACTACGGCTTGCAACCGCGACATCTCGAGCGCGCTGCGCCCGACGCGATCGTGATGCATCCGGGTCCGATGAATCGCGGCGTCGAGATCTCGTCGGAGATTGCAGACGGCAGTCGCTCGTTGATACTCGATCAGGTTACGAACGGCGTCGCAGTGCGAATGGCAGTGCTTTACCTTTTGGCCGGCGGCAGTCACGCTGAACACGAAGAATAGAGCCATCCACAGATTACACAGATGTTATAAATAATCTGCGTAATCTGTGGATAACAATCGAAACTATGAAGCTGCTGATTGCAAATGGTTATGTGATCGACCCGGCGCAGAATTTGAACACGGGCGGGCGCAGCCTTCTGATTGAAGACGGCCGCATCGCCGGTCTGCTCGATCGCGGCGAGCCGGTTCCCGAACAGGCGCACGTGATCGACGCCACCGGTTTGATCGTCGCGCCCGGTTTCATCGACATGCACACGCATTTGCGCGAGCCGGGGCAGGAGTACAAAGAGACTGTGGGGACAGGCGCCGCGGCGGCAGTTGCGGGTGGTTGGACCAGCATCTGTGCGATGCCGAATACAGATCCCATAAACGACAATCCCGCAGTGACGCGCTTCATCATCGACCAGGGCCGCGCCGCGCAGCTCGCAAATGTGTTTCCGATCGGCGCAGTCACAAAGTCCAGCCAGGGAAAAGAGCTCGCGGAAATGGGCGAGATGAAGAACGCCGGGATCGTTGCGGTTTCGGACGACGGTCGCTCGGTGCCGACTTCCTCAATGATGCGACGAGCGATGGAATACGCGCGTGGCTTCGATCTCACGATTGTGGATCACTGTCAGGATCACTCACTGAGCGCGGGCGGCGTGATGCATGAAGGACGCTGGTCGCTGATTCTCGGGCTGCGCGGGATGCCTGCGGCGGCTGAGGACGTCGATGTGGTTCGCGATTGTGTGCTGGCGAAACTGACGAAAGCGAAAGTTCACATCGCACACGTCTCGACGCGCGGTGCGCTCGAAGCAGTGCGACGAGCAAAGCATGAAGGATTGAATGTTACTTGCGAAGTGACGCCGCATCATTGGACGCTCACCGACGAAGCTGTTGCAGAGTACGATACAAACACGAAGATGAGTCCGCCGTTGCGGAGCAGGGAACACGTCGACGCCGTTCTCGAAGCGATGAAAGACGGAACGATAGACGCCATCGCGACCGATCACGCGCCGCATCATCTCGATGAAAAAGCGCTCGAGTTTGATCAGGCGCCGTTTGGGATCACTGGGTTGGAGACTGCGATCGGGTTAGCGTTCGATCTCGTACACGCGGGGTTGATCGACCTGGAGCGCGTGGTGCAGATGTGTTCGACAAATCCCGCGCGGATCTTCGGGCTCACGGATCGCGGATCGCTCAAAAAGGACGCGCACGCGGATGTGACGCTGCTGGATCCAAACCTTGAATGGATCTTCGACGTGAGTCGCTCGAAGTCAAAAAGTCGCAACACACCCTTTCACAATCGCGCGATGCACGGCGCGGCAGTAGCGACCATAGTCGGCGGCCGCCTGGTCTACCTCCATCCCGACTATAACCATATCAACGAGGAATTCACGCAAAGGCGCAAAGATCGCAAAGGCGCAAAGGCAGGTTAAATGCTTCGGGCGCGTCCGAGTCTTTGACCCGCCTTTGCGCCTTTGCGTGAAAGAAACCGTTTCTGAACATTTCCGAAATAGCCGCACTAAAAACATTGCCTATTCTGAGACTGAGCCCTAAAATGCTCCGGTCTTAATTTCTTTCAGTCCAATAACAATTGGTTTACTTCGTCTACCCTCCACGCGGACGAAGTCGTCAAACTTTCGAACCTGAACGGAGGTCAACGATGAAGAGTAAGCTTTGCAGCCTTACGTGTATGGCCGCCATTCTTATGCTTGCACCGGTCTGTGTGGCTGACAGTAATAAGGGTCAAAACAGGCTGCTCAAGCAACAGGAGCGGTATACATTGTCGCTGGAGTTGGAGTTCACGAAGAAGGAGCAAAACCCGCTGGAACAGGCGATTTCGGTTCTGTTCGATGTCGGACCCAACGGGTATGCAACCGGCTTCCTGGTAGGCAACGGTCTGGTGATGACCGCTTATCACGTGATCTCCGGCAATCTCAGCACCACCAAGAAAGTGATGCTGGGTTTCAAGGCGAATGACGACCTGTCTGTAAAAGTCTTCGTTGACGGCTGTCGGGCGAAAGTGATTAAGGTCGACAAGGAAGCGGATCTGGCCCTGTTAGAAATGTGTCGCAACTCGAAATCAGCCAAAGCGCCGAAGTTCCAGACAGCGCCGAACAAAGACGACAAGCTGTTTCTGATTGCGCGGCCGCATGGGGATAAAGTCGTCAGTCACGGCAGCTTTTACGGCAACTACATGCTAGGTAACCAGGAATACTGGTCAGTCAAGATCGATAGCCGCGACGGTTTTTCGGGAAGTCCGGTTTACAACTCGGAGTGTGAGGTGGTCGGAGTTTTCAGTGGCTACGACTGGTCGCAGAAGCTGGCGCTGATCAGTCCGAGTATTCGCGCGCAGAAGCTGCTCGAAGACTACAACGCCACCGCCAAGCCCTGATGCGCTTTTAACAGGATTACAAGATTTGCAGGATTAACAGGTGTCTTGTAAATCATGTAATCCTGTCTAAAAAACTGCTCGATTCTGAACCCGTTGCTTGCTTTCGAGACTAAACCGGGGTTCTCGTACTTCCTCGCCTGCAACCATCTGCGCCACGTACTCACCGACGACTGGCCCATGTTTGAATCCATGTCCCGATCCACCACCAACGATCCAAACATTCTCGAACGCCGGATGCCTATCAATCAGAAAATCGCCATTTGACGTGTTCTCATACTGACAAACGCGCGTCTCCATCACCGGCGCATTCGTCAGCCGCGGCACTCGTTTCGCGACATACTCCCGTACCGCCTTCAACCCATCAACACTAAAAACTCGCTCACCACGATCCGGATCGAACTCCGCTCCATGCGCATCGATCGCGATCTTGAACCCACGACCATCGACATTCGGTAATCCATAAACAAGATCGTTGAAATCGATCCACGCCGGCATCACGCCGCGATTGAAACTGTCGTCTCCCGGCGGTACACCGAGAAACACCACTTCCTGTCGCGTCACGTAGATAAGATCCTTGAGCAGCTCAGGAAACAGTTTCGGCAGCCACGGCCCACACGCAAACACAAACTGTCCGGCGGGGATCTCCTCACCCGAAATTGTTCTAATCGATTTCCCCTGCGGCGGCGCGATCGCTTTCTCAACATACTCAACACCATTCGCCTTCGCCTGCGCAACCAACGCCTGCACTGCACGTCGCGCCATCAGCACGCCCGAATCGGGCTCGAGTATGGCCCACTTCGTTGACCCAAATTCGAGTTGCGGAAATCGCCGGATTAGTTCATCTTCGTCCAGCCGTTCAAAGTTAGCGTTGAGACGGTTTAAGGTTGCGAGTGTAGCTTCGCAATAAGTGTCGTGTTCACGAGCGAGCCAGAGCACGCCCGTTTTATGGAAGAGTGGCTCGGTCTTTTCGAAGAGTTGTTGCCAGAGTGTGAGGGAACGTTGTGACGAGCGCGAGTAGATCTCGTCTGGTCCATAGCCCAGACGAATAATCCGCGATTCGCCACCTGAGCTCGCCCGACTGTTTCCTGGTCCGTAAGCGTCGAGCAACAACACGGACGCGCCGGCAAGTCTGAGTTGATAAGCGCTCCAGGCTCCGAAGACGCCCGCGCCGATAACAGCAACGTCATAAAACATGCACGTAATTGTAACGCAAGATCCGTAATGATCTATTTAAGGTTTGAAATATGCGAAACTTAAATTAGAACAAGTCAGGAAGAGGGGCTTGCCCCCGCCGTTGGGGGAAGAGCGGGGGCAAGCCCCTCTTCCTGACTTGTTCTATTCTTCTGGGTCCTATTCTTCAAGGATCTTTGTGTTGGAGGTCAATGTCATGCGTTTCACAGGATTAGTTCTGGCTTTGATGAGTCTTTCTGTTGCGGCTTACGCGCAAACAGGCAGAGGCATGACGACAGACCAGCGCGTCCTCACCGGAATCGACTGGCGACTGGCTTCGCTTGGACCAGCAGGCACCGAGACTGGAGTGGTTGCCGGAACCACGGTGACGCTGACGTTTGAAGAAGACAACCGGGCGAGTGGATCGACAGGCTGCAATTCTTACAGCGGTAGTTATCAGGTGCGTGGCGACAACATCTCGTTCAGCCGGCTCGTGAGCACCAGGCGTGCGTGCCTGGACCAGAAAGCGAACGAGCAGGAGCAGAGATTTCTTTCGACGCTCGGCGGCGCAAACCGGTTTCGTCTATTAACAAATCGACTCACGATCTACTCCGATCGTGGTCGTAGCGTTCTGAATTTCGTAAACATTCCACCGCCTGAAGGAGCACCACGCGACGACAACAGCGATCCGGTCGCAACCCTCGCGGCGTATTACAGCGCGATCAATGCGCGTGATTATCGTCGCGCTTTTAGTTTCTGGGATTCGGCGCCTTCGTCGTACGAACAATTCGCGCGTGGCTTTGGTGACACCGATCAGGTTCGGTTACTGGTTGATCCTTCGACTAGTGTCGAGGGAGCGGCGGGCAGTGTGTACGCTGACATTCCGGCAATCGTTGTGTCTACGCTGCGCAATGGTACTGAGCGCGTATTTGCCGGTTGTTACGTGATGCGCAGATCTAATGTGCAGGATCGTGGCTGGCAGATCTATCGTGCCGAGGTGTCGCAAGTGTCGGCCAATATCAGACTTTCACGAATATTATCGCAGGGTTGTCGCAATTAAACCGTCCATTTTAAGAAGGAGGAAATACAGAATGCGCCGAATGTTAGCGATTACAATTCTCTTTGGGGTGATAGTTTTCACGGCTTGCAACGATCCCGCAGCCGACACAACGAAGGCGAGGACGGGTGAAGCGGCGCAAGTGGCCTCGCCCGCCGCTGCGCAGGGCGGCCAGAAGTATCAGATCACATCGCAGAATTCGAAGATCGAGTTTGTCGGATCGAAAGTCACCGGCAAAGAAAATGGCTCGTTTAAAGATTTCTCCGGACAGATCGACTACACGGGCAATCCGGAAACCAGCCGGGTGAATATCACAATCAAGGTCGATTCGATCACGACTGACGCGCCGGATCTAGCGAAGCATTTGAAGACTGCCGATTTCTTTGACGTCGCGAAGTTTCCCGAAGCGTCGTTCGTCTCGACCGCGATCAAGGCCGGCGGCGAAAACGGTGCGACTCACACCGTCACTGGTAATCTAACAATGCACGGCGTGACGAAAGCAGTCACGTTCCCGGCAACGATCAATGTGACTCCGGAGGCAGCGACGGTCGAGAGTAGCTTTTCCATCAACCGTAAAGACTTCGGGATCAACTATGCCGGTGCCACTGACAATCTAATCCGCGATAACGTCGTTTTGACACTACACATTCGCGCGACTAAGGCCTAGTAGTAACCAAGATTCGGCGGGGGCAAGCCCCTCTTCCTGACTTGTTCATTCCCAAGAGCGCCTTGCATTCAAGAGCGCCAGAAAAAAGAACAAGTCAGGAAGAGGGGCTTGCCCCCGCCCGAATCCGCCTAGCAAAAGGCCGGGGAGACGCTCTCGACTCTCTGTCGCGCCTTCGGTGTCAACGACTCGAGTGTTTCGAGCACCTTCACGTGCGTCATACCGCTCCCGAGATAAGTCCAACGATTCGCTCGCACTTGCACGCGCCGAAACTCCGCGGCCTCAGTGTCAGTTAACCTGCGACCACTCGCCAGCTCAAAACTGGTGAGATCAAACTCGACTTGCTGCTGGAGTCCACCGTCGAGAAATCCTCCGATCTCCAGATACTCTTCCACCCCGCTCATGATCTGCTCTTCACTGCGATCGGCTGCGAGTGCTTCAACCATCAACGTGTCGAGCTTTGCATGCTGCACTTCTTCAACCCAGTGGTGCTTCAGCAGGCTCTTGAACTGCGCATCGAGCTCTTGATCGTCCTTGATGCTGTCGAGGTAATGGCTCTGGACCATCCACTCGATATGTAACGTTGTGATCGCGATCGCGAGTGGATCGTGAGCCAGGATCGCGGCTGCGATCGCATCAGGTGGTCCAATGACGTTGCAGAGCGTGCCAAATCCGTCTTCAAATTCCGTACGAAAGCGTTTGAAAAGCTGGATATGTTTCGCTTCTTCACTCGCGAATCGCAGCAACGCGCGCACACGAAAATCGTCACCGCGCAACTGTGGACGAGCATGGTCCAGTACGAATGGGAGTATGAATTCTTCTACGAGTCCGAAGATGCAGAGGTACGCATTGCCTCTGATCTGATTAAGAATGCGTTTCTCTTCTTTTGAGAGAAATGTCAGCGGCTCAGTTTGCGCCAGCGCCTCGGGCATGAAAGGCTGCGTGAAGTTGAGACGTTTCTCGCCTCCGATGATGTCTTCAACGCGCCAGTGAATGCTCTCCGACGCCGCGAGGGCCGCCTGGTATGTATATTGATTAAGCATGTCGGGAACACCTCCTTCGAGTTCCTCTACATGTCCCTAACGCGTAAAACCTGCGGTGAAAGGGGCATGCCACCAAAAAGTAATAGCGAAATCGAATAACTGCGACACGCCTGTAAGTGGCCGGGTGTTTAATACATCGCATATTACTGAAAGGGGATTTTGTGATGAGTGCAAAAGCAGGCACATCGCCAGGGAGAAAGAAAACGTCAAACATGTTCAAGGAAGCAAAGACGTTCTCGAGTTTTTCTGTAAATGATTTGCAGAAGGCAAAACAGTTTTACGGTCAAACACTGGGGCTGGACGTTAAAGAGACACCGGAAGGGCTCGAGCTTCATACCGAGGACAATGTTGTTTTCTTATATCCGAAACCAAACCATACCCCGGCCTCTTTCACCGTCCTGAATTTTGCAGTGGACGACATCGAAGCAGCAGTGGACGAGCTGAACGGATTGGGTGTGAGTCTCGAGCATTATGACTTGCCCGATATCAAGACTGATGAACGCGGAATCGCGCGTGGCCCAGATGGTCCAACAATCGCGTGGTTCAAAGATCCGGCAGGGAATATTCTGTCGGTGTTAGAAGAAAGATAGAACCTTAGTCACAGATTTTCACGGATGAACACGGATTTTCTTATCTGTGTTATCCGTGAAATCCGTGGCTTAATGTATCACTCACGTACAGCGCTTCATCTTCCACTACTAAATTCTTAAACAAATCGACGTGGCAACGAACTTGCTGACGGTAAAACTCTACGCCCGAACACAGGGGATCCGAATGAACATCAAACTCAAAAGACTCTCAGACCAGGTGATCGTCATTACTGGTGCGTCGTCGGGTATTGGGCTCGTTACGGCCCGTCTAGCTGCGAAACGTGGGGCGCGTGTGGTGCTCAATGCGAGGAATGAAGAGGCGCTCCGGCAGGTCACAGATGAGATCAACGGACAGGGCGGAGAGGCGATAGATGTCGTCGGTGATGTGGGGAAGTTCGAGGATGTGAAGAAGATTGCTGACGAAGCCATTCGACGCTTCGGTGGTTTCGACACGTGGGTCAACAATGCGGGTGTCTCCATCTATGGACCGGTTTTGGACCAGGCACTTGAAGATCATCGTCAACTATTCGAAACGAATTACTGGGGCGTGGTTCATGGTTCGATGGTCGCTTGCGCACACTTAAGACAACGAGGCGGTGCGCTGATCAACGTCGGCAGCGTTCTCTCAGATGTCACTATTCCGCTCCAGGGCACCTACTGCGCCAGCAAACACGCCATCAAAGGTTACACCGACGCGCTTCGTCTCGAGCTTGAAGAAGAGGGTGCGCCGATCTCAGTAACACTGATCAAGCCGAGCACGATCGACACGCCTTACACTCGTCACGCAAAGAACCTGATGCCCGTCGAGCCGCAGAACCCGCCGCCCGTCTATGCACCGGATCTCGTAGCCGAAGCGATCCTGCACTGCGCTGAACATGCTGAACGTGACCTGTACGTCGGTGGCGGCGGCAAGGTGCTGGCCGAAGCGGGCCACGTCGTACCGCGTCTGACAGACAAGGTGATTGAAGCAATGATGTTCGACGCGCAGCAGTCTGATCGACCGAAACAGCCAGCACGACCAGACAGTCTGTATGCCCCGATCGAAGATGGACAGGAGCGCGGCGGTTATCCGGGGCACGTCGCTGAAACGAGTGTCTATACAAAAGCATCAAAGCATCCGTTAATCACCGGCTCACTGATCGCGGGACTCGGCCTCGCTGTACTTGCAGCGTGGCGCTCGACCTCTGCAAATCATTCAGAGCTCGGTCGCTCGAAAGTTCTGCTGGATAGATTGAGGTGAATTATGCGTAATAACGACTCGAACATTTTGAAAGGCATGGTAGCTGGACTCGCCGGCGGTCTCATCGCTTCATGGACCATGAACCAGTTTCAAGCTGCCTGGACTCGCATCGCTGAAGGCACAGAGAAATCGCACGGCGCGCAGTCGATGCAGCCGAGCGAAGGTTCGCAAGGCGAGCAGGCCCAGGACACAGCTGATCAGGACGACGCCACTGTCGAAACTGCCAAAGCGATTTCCAAAACCGTTTTTGGCCACCAGTTGCAGGAGAGAGAAAAGGAATCAGCGGGCGCGGCTGTTCATTACGCTTTCGGCACTCTCTCGGGCGGAATGTATGGCGCACTCGCCGAAATCACGCCGCAAGTGACGGCTGCGGCTGGCCTACCATTCGGCGCTGGTTTCTGGCTACTCGCTGATGAGATCTCCGTACCGCTGCTTGGTCTCTCGAAAGGACCAACTGAGTATCCGGTCTCGACTCATGTTTATGCGCTCGCTTCACATCTCGTGTATGGAGTGACGGCGGAGCTCGGTCGGCGCGCGGTACGACAGGTTCTGTGAGGAGCGAGTTGTCAGAACCGTCGTTGACAGAGGCGGATCTGGCCCGTCTGCAACGCGACACCTTCAAATACTTCGCTGACGAAGTAAATCCCGAGAACGGACTCGTGCGTGACAGCACGCGTCGCGGTTCGCCGTCTTCAATCGCCGCTTTCGGCTTTGCGCTGACGGCTTATCCGATTGCGGTCGAGCGGAAGTATCTGAGCCGCGCTGAAGCACTGAAGCGAACTTTGGCAACACTGCGATTCTTTCACGACGCGCCACACGGAAAACAGCGCGACGCCACCGGTTACAAAGGCTTCTATTACCACTTCCTCGACATGGAGACCGGGCGTCGCGCGAATAAGTGTGAGATATCGACGATCGACACCACGTATCTTCTCGCCGGCGCTCTCGCCGCTTCCTGCTATTTCGACACTGACACAAAGCCTGAGCGCGAAGTTCGCGAGCTTGCCGCAGCGCTTTATAAACGCGCCGATTGGCACTGGGCGCAGAATGGCGCGCTAACAGTTTCACACGGCTGGCGACCGGAGCGAGGCTTCATCAGGTATCGTTGGTCCGGCTACAGCGAGGCGCTTATACTCTATGTTCTCGGTCTCGCCTCGCCGACGTTTCCGCTGCCGCCCGAGAGTTACAAAGCATGGACCAGGACTTACAAGTGGAAAAAACTCTACGAGCAGGGGTTTCTTTACGCTGGTCCATTGTTCATCCATCACCTGTCGCACATGTGGATCGACTTTCGTGGTATCCAGGATAATTACATGCGCGGCAAAGGAATTGATTATTTTGAAAACAGCCGGCGAGCGATCTGCGCGCAGCAAGCGTATGCGATGCGCAATCCGAAGAAGTTCGCCGGTTACGGGCGCTTTAGCTGGGGCATCACGGCGAGTGATGGTCCAGGACCGGCAGAGCAACGCATCAACGGTCGCCGCGTGCGCTTCTTCGATTACAAAGCGCGCTCGATTCCTTATGGGCCAGATGACGGCACGCTCGCACCGTGGGCAGTTGCGACATCTTTGCCGTTCGCTCCGGAGATCGTGCTGCCGTCTCTGTTTCGCTTGAACGAAGACTACCCGGAAATCACGAGTGAATACGGGTTCAAATGCAGTTATAACCCGACGTTCAGTTCCGAAGGGCGAAAAGGTTGGATATCACAAGGCTATTATGGACTGGACCAGGGGCCAATCATCATGATGATTGAAAACTACCGCACGGGTTTTATTTGGCGCCTAATGCAACGATGCCCTTTTATCGTGACTGGTCTGAAACGCGCAGGCTTCCGTGGCGGTTGGCTCGAAAATCCGTCCTAAATCCGTGTCATCCGTGGCTAAAATAGATCGACCAACCGCGTGCCGGGAGATATTTCGATCGTCTCCATTCCTCTCCGAAAGATCCTCGCTCCGGTAGATCCGCGCAAGATCGTATCGCCATTCTCAATCCTTAACATCGCACCTTCTCTCAAACCCACGACTGGCGTGTCACTCTCCTCGAGAAACTGAACGATCCGCTCTTCACGCGTCTCTCCCATGTGTTTTGAATTCGGATCGGGATCGAGGTAGTGAGGATTGATTTGAAACGACACTAACCCGAGTGCGTTGAACGACGGCGGCTGCACGATCGGCATGTCGTTCGTCGTCTTGATCGTTGGCGCGGCGACATTCGAGCCGGCACTCGATCCGATGTACGGCATTCCGTTCGACACTCGCTTACGAATCGCCTCAATCAGATCGAATTCGTAAAGCGCCTTCAACAACCGGAACGTATTTCCACCTCCAATGAAGACGGCCTCAGTTTCATTGACCGCCGTGACCGGATCCGCAGCCGTATGGACCGACGTGAGCTCGTATCCCATCCTCTGAAAACGCTGCCGAGCGTTTGCCGCATACTTATCTCGATCGAAGAGGGCGTACGGCACGAACAACACACGTTTCACGTCGCCCAGGAAACTGCGGATCTCTGACTCGGCATGATCGAGATACCCGCTGCCGTGGAGTGTCGAGTTGCTGATTAGGAGTAAGCGTTTGTCATTCATAGAGATTAGGGTAGCATTAGATTATGACCGAAAACATGTTAGAGGCGTGGCGCGAGTCCGCCAAGTATTGGACCGAACACAGCGAGACGATTCACCAGATGTTTGTGCCGCTGACCCGTGCCTTGATCAAGCGTGCGGGAATTCATCAAGGCCAGAGCGTGCTCGACGTTGCTGGTGGCGCAGGCGAGCCGTCGCTCACGATCGCCGAGGCAGTTGCGCCAGAAGGATCGGTAACGTTTACTGACGGCGTGGCTCAGATGGTTGAAACCGCTCGCGCCAGGGCACAACAGCGTGGTCTCACCAACATTCAGTTTCAGCAGAGCGTCGCCGAGTCGTTGCCATTTCTCGACAGCTCGTTTGACGTAGTCGTCAGCAGGCTGGGCGTGATGTTATTTGCTGATCCTGATGCGGCTATGCGCGAGATGCTCCGCGTGCTCAAGCCAGGCGGCAGGCTGGCGTTTGCAGTCTGGGGGAAAAGCGACATCAATCCGTTCTGTTATGTGGTGACGCACGTCATGGACCAGCACGTGAAATCACCCGCCGTCGATCCAGACGCGCCGAGTGCGTTTCGTTTCGCCGAGCCAGGCAAGCTAACAGCCGTGATGAAGCAGGCCGGCGCGAGCGACGTCGAAGAGGATATGGTCAAGTTCGACATCGAAGCGCCGATCTCGCCGCGACAATTCTGGACCATGCGTTCGCAAATGTCCGATACCCTGCGAGAAAAATTAACAAAGCTGTCTGCTGACGAGCAGGCGCAGATCGCGGTTGAAGTTGAGCAGGCGGTGCAAGAGTTCTTCCCGGCCGACCAGATGAAATTCCCGGCGCACTTCATTATCGCCACCGGCAACAAGCCCTAAACGCATTTTCTCCGCGTAACCTCTGCGCCCTTTGCGTCTCTGCGGTTAACCTTGATCTGTTCACCGCAGAGGCGCAGAGGACACAGAGGTTACGCAGAGATACAATAGCCGGCATGCAGCGCTCAGTGTTGGACCAGAGATGGGCGGGTTATGTGGCGGCGGCGTTGAGTGTTGGTTTGTTGACGTTGCTGCTGAAGACGGTGGGCACGCATGTCAACGCTGCTACCGTCTCGCTAGCCCTATTGTTGACCGTCTTGTTCATCGCAACTCGGTGGGGCAGTCTGCCTGCGCTCGCCGCATCGATCCTCGCGATGCTCTGTTTCAACTTCTTCTTCCTGCCACCGTTAGGCACTTTCACGATCGCCGCAACTGACAACTGGATCGCGCTGCTCGCCTTTCTCATCACCGCGGTGACTGCGGGACAACTCTCAGGCAACGCCAAACGACGCGCCGAAGAAGCCGAAACCGGACGACGCGAGATCGAGCGTCTCTACGCGGAGCTGCGCGATGCGTTTGAGCGTGCGAGTCATGCGGAAGCTTTGCGACAGAGTGAGAAACTGAAATCAGCGTTGCTCGACGCCGTGACACACGATCTGCGCACACCGCTCACGTCGATCAAAGCTTCGATCACTACGCTGCTCGATGAAGTTCGTGATACGGAGCCGCCGGTCAAACTCGATGCGGAGTCGAGAGTCGAGATGATGGAAATCATCGACGAAGAGAGCGATCGTTTGAGCCGGTTCATTAATGGACTGATCGAGCTCGCGAGAATCGAAGCCGGCGAGCTGCAACTGCGCAGGCGTTGGGGTGCGATTGAAGAGATTGTCTCCACGGCGTTGTCGCGCGCTGAGCCGATCACGCATAGTCATCGTGTGGATCTCGATGTTGAAAAGGAGTTGCCGGGCGTGCGCGTCGACGAGCGTGCGGTCAGCGAAGTTGTTTATACGCTCATCGACAACGCCGCAAAGTATTCCCCCGTGGGTTCGACGATCCGCATCACGGCGCGGCGCTCGGGTGATGAATTGATCGAAATGGGAGTTGAAGACGACGGGCCGGGAATTCCGGCTGACTTGCGCGAGCGAGTTTTTGACAAGTTCTTCCGGGCCACTCGCGACGGTGACGTTCGCAGTCGCGAGCCAACGGGCACCGGCATGGGCCTCGCGATTGCGAAAGGCATCGTGGAAGCGCACTACGGAAAGATCTGGATCGAAGCGGGTCGCGACGGAAAAGGCACGCGCGTATTGTTTACGTTGCCGATCGGCGATGACGATGTGATCGACGAACCACGCTACACTACTGCGACTATTGAAGCGCCATGACGAACCAGGCACGCATTCTCGTAGTTGATGACGAGCCCCAGCTCACGCGCGTTTTGCGCACGGGATTGAAGTCCCGTGGTTACGACGTGCGCGCGGCTGCTGACGGGCTCGCAGGCTTCGAGGCATTTAATGACTGGCATCCTGATCTCGTGATCACGGATCTGGCGATGCCGAATGTCGATGGGCTGGAGTTGTGCCGGCGTTTGCGTGCGATTTCCACCGTGCCGATCATTGTATTGTCAGCGAAGGGTGAAGAGAAGACTAAGGTCGAAGCGCTCGATCTCGGCGCTGACGACTTTGTGACGAAGCCGTTTGGGATCGATGAGTTGCTAGCGCGTGTCAGAGCTTCATTGCGTCGCGCCAAAGCTCCCGCCACGAATGAGGCCACGCAGACCACGCTCGACTCCGGCGATTTCCACGTCGATCTCGAGACGCGTGAGATCACGGTGCGTGGCAAGTCGATTCATCTGACGCCGAAAGAGTTTGATCTGCTGGTCTACTTCATCAAGCATTCCGGAAAAGTGTTGACGCATCGCACGCTTTTGGCCGCGCTTTGGGGTGGCAACTACGTAGAACAGAATGAGTACTTGCGTGTGTTTGTCGGCAACTTGCGCAAGAAGATTGAGCCTGACGCCGCGAGTCCCCGCTACATCCTCACCGAGCCCTGGATAGGTTACCGCTTCGATCCCGGCCAAAACTGAGCCACAGATTAGACAGATCAAAGGCACGGATCTTTACGATCTTTTTATAAACCCTTTACGCCCTTTTTACGTGCGGGGGCGTAAGTTGGGTGCATGAGTGAAAGAGTTCCGGAGCATTTGGTTATATGGGAATTCATCGCGGCCGGTGCTTGTTTTGCGGTTGCCGTAATCGCGATTGCGCTCGGGTTTGTATTCACTACGCATTGGTTGTTGGACGACCACGTTCATCCCATTCTGCACGCCCTGGGGCTCGTTCTTCTCATCGTCGGGATTCCGATCTTTATCCTCGGCGCCCACTTCATGGACATCCAGGAGAGAAAGCTGGATGAGTCGCGCAAGCAGAACAAGTCTGCGCATGTTGTTGGGTTGGTGAGTGTGATCGGTGTTCTATTTATACCGAGTGTCAACGCACAGCAAACCATCTTCAACGTTCCCTCCACAGACGTTCTCGACAAAGGCAAGGTTTACGCAGAGCTCGATGCGAGTCTGAAGCCAACGGACGCGAAGTTCTCTTCGTTTGTCCCGCGTGTGGTTATCGGCGCGGGCAGCAACATCGAGGTTGGACTGAACGTCGCCGGCAACATTCAACCCGGCCCTGATGCAACGACGCTCGTGCCCACGATCAAGTGGAGACCGTATCAGGGAGAGAACGGTTGGACCATCGTGCTTGGCAATAATCTCTTTGTTCCCGTGCGCAATCACGCTTACAACGCTGCAAGCTACTTCTACGCAGAAACAAGCAAGACGTTTAAGAACGGCACGAGGATAACGTTTGGCGGTTACGACTTCACGAAGAATGCGGTTGCGAGTGCGAACCGTGCGGGAGGTCAGTTTGGATTCGAGCAACCGCTGAACAGGAAGATCACGTTTGCGGCAGATTGGTTTACCGGCAAGCACGCCAGTGGCTATTTCACGCCCGGAATCATCTTCAAAGCTGGTCCAAAAGTCACCGGTTACGCGGGCTATTCAATCGGCAATCAAAACGTGTCGGGAGGTAATCACTTCTTACTGCTCGAGCTTGGTTACAACTTCGAGTGAGGATTTCTCTGCGTAGCCTCTGCGTTCTCTGCGCCTCCGCGGTGAGCTAACCGCAGAGACGCAGAGAACGCAGAGGTTACGCAGAGAGGCAAAAGCAATGATGGATGTGATCTTTATAACCGGGACGATTGGGTTTTTCGTGATTGCGCTGGCGTATGTGTACGCGTGCGAGAAGCTGCGCGGAGGTAAGGATGAACGTTGAGAGTGTATTGAGCCTCGTCGTGTCGGTGCTGCTCCTGATTTACCTCGCTTACGCGCTTTTGCGTGCGGAGAAGTTTTGAAACGTTATGACTTTGAATGGCTGGTTACAGATCTTTTTCTTTCTCGCGCTGATACTGCTGGTCACGAAGCCGCTCGGCCTCTACATGGCCCACGTGTTCAATGGCGAGCGTACGTTTCTCGATCCCGTGCTGAGGCCAATCGAGAGATTGATCTACAAGCTCACGCGCGTCGATGCAGATAAGGAAATGCGCTGGACTGAGTATGCAGTGGCGATGCTGCTGTTCAGCGTAGTCACGATGCTCGTGCTGTACTTATTACAGCGAGTTCAGGGTGTGTTGCCGTTCAATCCTCAGCACGTAGCCAATGTTGAGTCCGCTTCGTCATTCAATAACGCGTCATCGTTTACCACGAACACAAACTGGCAGTCGTACGTGCCCGAAGTGACGATGAGCTACCTCACGCAGATGGCTGGTCTCGCTTATCACAATTTCATGTCTGCCGCGACCGGTATCGCGCTCGCGCTCGCTTTCATCCGCGGCATCGCGCGTCGCGAGATGCAGACGATCGGAAATTTCTGGGTAGACCTCACACGCGCGACACTCTGGGTGCTGTTGCCGTTTTGTCTCGTCGGATCGTTAGTACTCGTGTCTCAGGGCGTGATCCAGAACCTGCGGCCGTACGACACAGCACAATTGATCGATGCGCCTGCGACTCAGGTGATCGCTCAAGGACCAGTTGCGTCACAGGAATTCATCAAGCAATGGGGCACGAACGGCGGCGGCTTCTTCAACGCCAACAGCGCGCATCCATTTGAAAATCCGACACCGCTCACAAACTTGATCGCTCTCTTCTCGATCTTCGCAATCTCCGCAGGATTGACTTACACACTCGGCCGCATGACCGGATCGCAAAAGCACGGCTGGGCTGTGTGGTCCGCCATGGCTGTGCTCTTCCTCGCCGGCATACTCGTCGCATACGCGAGTGAAGCACGTGGGAATCCACTGTTAGCCGGAACAGATCAAACCGGCGGCAACATGGAAGGCAAAGAAGTGCGCTTCGGTATCGCGAACAGCGCGCTCTTTGCGACCGTGACGACTGACGCTTCATGCGGCGCTGTCAATGCGATGCACGACTCGTTTACCCCGCTCGGAGGTATGATTCCGCTCGCGAACATCATGTTGAGTGAAGTCGTGTTTGGCGGAGTTGGTGCGGGACTTTACGGCATTCTGATCTTCGTCGTCCTTTCGGTGTTCATCGCCGGACTGATGGTGGGACGCACGCCTGAATATCTCGGTAAGAAGATCGAATCATACGACGTGAAGATGGCCATGCTGGTCGTGCTCGTCTTTCCGTTGACGATCTTACTGCTAACTGCGATCAGCGCAGTCTCACCGTCGTTCGGCACGTCGCAATTGAACAATCCTGGACCACACGGTCTAAGCGAGATGCTCTACGCGTTCACATCAGGCACCGGCAACAATGGCTCGGCCTTCGCTGGTATCTCGGCGAATACGCTTTGGTACAACGCGACTATCGGGGTGGCGATGCTCGTCGGCCGTTTCATGATGATCATTCCGATGCTCGCGATCGCCGGCAACCTTGTGCGCAAGAAGATCGTGCCGCCGTCGCTGGGGACGTTTCCCGTGACGACGCCGTTGTTCTCGACGCTGCTGGTGAGCGTGATCGTAATTGTCGGTGCCCTCACGTTCTTTCCGGTGTTGAGTCTAGGGCCGATCGTCGAGGAGTTGATGTTTTAAGAATGACTACACCAATCTGGAACAAGCAAATCGTCAAGCGCGCGATCATCGATGCGTTCATCAAGCTCGAGCCGCGCAAGATGATGAAGAACCCGGTGATGTTTGTCGTCGAGGTTGGCAGCGTCTTGACCACACTTCAACTCATCCGCAACTTCGGCGCTTTCGAATTGCAGATAACGCTGTGGCTCTGGTTCACCGTACTCTTCGCGAACTTCGCCGAAGCGATGGCGGAAGGTCGCGGAAAGGCCCAGGCCGCGAACCTGCGCAAGTCGAAAACAGAAACAATCGCGCATCGCATCGTCTCCGACAAACTCACTGAAGACGTGCCCGCGCCACAACTGCGCAAAGGCGATCTCGTGATTGTTTCCGCGGGCGAGTTCATTCCCGGCGACGGCGAGATTGTTGAAGGTGTTGCCTCTGTTGATGAGTCGGCAATAACGGGCGAGAGCGCGCCGGTAATTCGTGAAGCCGGCGGAGATCGCTCTGCGGTCACTGGCGGCACGCGCGTCCTTTCCGACCAGATCAAGGTTCGCATCACTTCAAACCCCGGCGAGACGTTTATCGATCGCATGATCGCGCTCGTCGAAGGCGCCGAGCGACAAAAGACGCCGAACGAGATCGCGCTAAACATCCTGCTCGCAGGTCTCACGATCATTTTCCTGCTCGCGGTGGTCACGCTTCAGCCTTTCGCGATCTATTCCAACGCACGGCAAACGCTCTTCGTGCTCGTTTCCCTCCTCGTCTGTCTGATCCCAACGACGATTGGCGGACTGCTCTCAGCGATTGGCATCGCGGGAATGGACCGCCTGATTCAACACAACGTGCTCGCGATGTCGGGACGCGCAGTCGAAGCCGCCGGAGATGTAAACACGCTACTGCTCGACAAGACCGGCACGATCACGTTGGGCAATCGACAGGCGACGCAGTTTGTTCCATTGCCCGGCGTCAACGAAACAGAGCTTGCCGAAGCCGCGCAACTCTCGTCACTCGCGGACGAGACACCCGAGGGCCGCTCGATCGTCGTCCTCGCGAAAGAGAAGTACGGACTGCGCGGCCGCGAGCTTGCGCCGCACGAAGCGAGCTTTATTCCGTTCACGGCGCAGACGCGGATGTCTGGCGTTGATTTTGATGGTCGTGAAGTTCGCAAAGGTGCGGCGGATGCGATCGCGAAGTATCTCAACGGCAATGGCAGAGCAACGCCACGCGAGCTGGATGGGATTGTTGCGGACATCTCGAAAGCAGGTGGAACGCCGCTCGTCGTCGCTGAAGATCGCGTCGCGCTCGGCGTCATCTATTTGAAAGACGTCGTGAAAGGCGGCATGGCTGAGCGCTTCAAGCAAATGCGGCAGATGGGCATCAAGACGATCATGATCACCGGCGACAACCCGCTCACTGCGGCAACGATCGCGCGCGAAGCCGGTGTCGACGACTTTCTCGCGCAGGCGACGCCCGAAGACAAGATGGCGCTCATCAAGCGCGAACAGGAAGGCGGCAAGCTCGTGGCGATGACGGGCGACGGCACCAACGATGCGCCCGCGTTGGCCCAGGCTGATGTCGGTGTCGCGATGAACACCGGCACGCAGGCAGCGAAAGAAGCGGGCAACATGGTCGATCTCGACAGCAATCCGACGAAGCTGATCGAAGTGGTTGAGATTGGTAAGCAACTGTTGATGACGCGCGGCGCGTTGACGACATTCTCGATCTCGAACGATGTGGCGAAGTATTTCGCGATCATTCCGGCGATGTTTGCGGGCGCGTTTCCGGTGCTGAACGCGCTCAACATCATGGGATTGCGGACGCCGCAGTCGGCGATTCTATCGGCGGTGATCTTCAATGCGCTGATCATCGTCGCGTTGATACCGCTCGCGTTGAAAGGTGTGAAGTATCGACCGATGAGTGCCGCGGCGTTGCTGCGACGCAACCTGCTGATTTACGGGCTCGGCGGGATCGTCGTGCCGTTCATCGGGATCAAGATTATCGATGTGGTGGTTAATTTTGTGGGGCTGGTTTAGACAGGATTTCAGGATGTACATGAAGAATTTAATCACCGCAATTTTGATGACCATCGTGACGACGATCATTCTCGGCCTCGTTTATCCGCTGGTCGTCACCGGGTTGGCCCAGGTCATCTTTCCGGATAAAGCAAACGGCCAGTTGATTCGCAACGCTGAAGGCACGGTCATCGGTTCGCGCTTGATCGGCCAGCCATTTACTTCGCGGGGTTATTTCCACTCGCGACCGTCCACAGCCGGTGCGAATGGTTACGACGCGAGTGGCTCAGGCGGCTCGAACCTTGGACCAACAAATCCAAAGTTGATCGATCGCGTAAAGGCCGACGTCGAGAAGTTACAAGCAGAGAATCCGGGCAAGACGGTGCCGATCGATCTCGTCACAACCTCTGGCTCAGGGCTCGATCCACACATCTCGCCGGCCGCGGCTGAGTTTCAAGTGCCGCGCGTAGCCCGCGAGCGTGGCGTGAGTGAGGACGCGCTGCGCCAGATCGTCGCGGCGCACACCGAAGGCCGGCAGTTCGGTTTTCTTGGTGAACCGAGAGTGAACGTGCTCGAGCTCAATCTCGATCTCGACAACAGAAATAATGCTCGCTGAGCTCAAAAAACCATCGCCTGCAGCACTGCTCGCCAAACTGAAAACCGGCGACAAGCCGACACTGCGCGTTTATATCGGCGCCGCGCCGGGCGTCGGTAAGACCTGGCAAATGCTCGAAGACGCGCACCTGTTGAAACGCGAGCGCGTCGATATCGTGATCGCCGTCCTTGAAACTCACGGTCGTTTCGAGACAGCCGCGCTCGCTGAAGGGATTGAGCGTATACCGATGCACAAGCTCGACTATCGCGGTGTCACGCTCGAAGAGATGGACATTGAAGCGGTCATCGCGCGCGATCCGCAGGTGGCGATCGTCGACGAGCTCGCGCATACAGACGTGCCCGGATCGAAGAATCGCAAGCGCTATGAAGACGTGCTCGAGCTGCTGGAACACGATATATCGGTTATCACAGCCGTCAACATTCAACATATAGAGTCGCTTAATGACGTCGTCGCCCGCACGACGGGCGTACGCGTACGCGAAACCGTACCTGACTTTTTCTTTCGTCGCGCCGATGAAGTGGTGAACGTCGACGTCTCTGTCGACACGCTGCGGACGCGTCTGCGTCAGGGAAAGATCTACGGTGTCGAAAAGATTGAACAGTCGCTCAATAACTTCTTTCGCAAAGGAAACTTGTCGGCGCTGCGCGAGCTTGCGTTGCGCCAAGTGGCCCAGGACCAGGCAACGCGAGCACATGATTATCGCGAGCAGGAGGGATTGGACCAGGCGGTCATTCCCGAGAAAGTGATGGTGGCGATCGCTTCTCACGGCAGTGCAAAGAAGCTGCTGCGGACCGGCTCGCGTATCGCCGGACGGCTCGCGTCTGACTGGTATGCGGTTTACGTCGAGACGCCGCGCGAAGAGCTCGGACGAATCAAGCCTGAAGACTATGCGGCGTTACAGGAGAACATTCAGTTTGCGCAGCAACTCGGCGCCCGCATCGTGCGGCTGAAGGCGCGCAACATTGCGGACGCGCTGATTGATTTTGCGCGTCGTGAAGGCATCACGCACGTGATCTTTGGTCAAACCTCGCGTTCGCGTTGGGACATTTTATGGCACGGGTCGGTGATCAATCGCTTCCTGGACGAAGTGCATGACGCCACAGTGCAAGTGGTGCCCGAGGAAAACCAGGCCACGGATAATACGGATAAAGACGGATGAGTCTGAGAACACGACTGCTAACTGGGTATGGGATCTTCATCGCGGCGCTTGTGACGCTGGCGGTGTGGAGCGCGTGGCGTTTGCACGACATGGGGAAAGTGTCGCGGCGGATCATCTCGGAAAATTATGATTCGGTTGTCGCAGCGGAAGAGATGAAAGAGAGCTTAGAGCGCCAGGATTCGGCCGCGCTTTTCATACTGCTTGGCGCGCGCGCGAGAGGCTTAGCTCAACTGCGCGAGCACCGCGCCCGCTTCGATCAAAACTTTAGCACCGCCGCACACAACATCACTGAGCTGGGCGAGTCTGCGGCGATTGCAACGATTCAGCGCGATCACGATATCTACTACCAGCGCTTCGATGTATTCATCGCAAACCCAACGCGTGATGAATACTTCACGCAGCTCGAGCCGCAATTCAACCAACTACGTGCTGACTGCGAACACCTGTTGCAGTTGAATCAACGGGCGATGCGTTTCAAATCGGAAGCCGCGGCCGGTGTGGCGCAACTCTGGTTCTATCGCACGCTTTTGATTGCAGGCATGTTGGTGGTGGCAGGCGTCGTGCTGGCGTTCTGGCTGGCCCAGCGCATCGTTGGACCGATACGCCGTCTTACGGAGAGCACGGTGAAGATCGCAGGCGGCGATCTCAATGCGAGCGTGTTCGTCGATTCTAATGACGAGGTCGGCGTTCTCGCCGCTGAATACAACCGCATGGCGGAAAGCCTGCGACAACTGCGCAGCTCCGATATGGGTAAGCTGCTCGTGGCCCAACAAACCACTGAGGCTGCGATTGATTCACTCTACGATCCAGTCATCGTCACTGATGGTGATGGTCGTGTCACCAAATTAAATCCTGCGGCGGAAGAAATCTTCGGGCCGGAAGAGAAGAACGCTGGAATGCACGTCGGCGAAGTTGCGCGTGACGTGCGGATCGCTGGCGCAGTCGCGGAGGCGTTGGAGTCGCAGCGTCCGGTCGCAGCGGAGGAAATGTCGTCGGTGTTGCCGCTGGCTGTAGCTGGCTCGGAGAGAGCTTTTCGGCTGCGGACTACGCCGATGCGTGGCAACGATCATCATTTGCTCGGCGCTGTTACGCTGCTCGAAGACATCACTCATTTACGAGAGATCGATCGTCTCAAGTCTGAATTCATTGCCACCGCGTCGCACGAGCTGCGCACTCCGCTGACGAGCGTGCAGATGGGTGTGTATCTGCTGCTCGAGCGTGCCGTAGGACAGTTGACTGAGAAACAGGTCGAGGTGCTGAGTGCTTGTCGTGAGGACTGTGATCGATTGGACCAGTTGATGCGCGATCTGCTCGACGTCTCGCGGATCGAGGCGGGCGAAAGCAAGCCGAGTTTCGAGCCGGTCCGGACGCGTGATTTGCTCGATGCGGCCACAAAAGAATTACGACCGCAAGTGGAAGCGAAAGGACTCGATTTCAAAGTTGAGGCGCCGATCGATCTGCCGGTGGTGAGAATCGATCGTTCGCAGGTTGAGCGTGTGCTTGCGAACCTCGTGGTGAACGCGATGCGTTACACGAAGCAGGGCGAGATAAAGATCAGCGCCCAGCCGCGTGGAAATTCTGTCGCGGTTTCCGTTTCCGACACGGGCAGCGGCATTCCGGCTGAGTATCTGCCGCACATCTTCGACAAGTTTGTACAAGTACCTGGCGCGGCGACGGGCGGTGCTGGATTGGGATTGGCGATTTCACGACTGATCGTCGAAGCGCACGGTGGACAGATCAGTGTGCAATCTGAGCCGAGTAGAGGCTCGACGTTTACGTTTACGTTGCCGGTATGGAACGGGTCATCAATACCACGTTGAGCGGGGGCAAGCCCCTCTTCCTGACTTGTTCTTTTTTCAGGCCCTTAGGGGAGAACAAGTTTCAGGCCCTTCAGGGAGAACAAGTTTCAGGCCCTTCAGGGAGAACAAGTTTCAGGCCCTTAAGGGAGAACAAGTTTCAGGCCCTTAAGGGAGAACAAGTTTCAGGTCCTTAAGGGAACAAGTTTCAGGCCCTTAGGGGAGAACAAGTTTTAGGCCCTTAAGGGAGAACAGTTTCAGGCCCTTAAGTGAAGAACAAGTTTCAGGCCCTTAAGTGAAGAACAAGTTTCAGGCCCTTAAGGGAGAACAAGTTTCAGGCCCTTAAGTGAAGAACAAGTTTCAGGCCCTCAAGGGAAGAACAAGTTTCAGGTCCTTAAGGGGAGAACAAGTTTCAGGTCCTTAAGGGAGAACAAGTTTCAGGCCCTTAGGGGAGAACAAGTTTCAGGCCCTTAAGGGAGAACAAGTTTCAGCCCTTTAAGGGAGAACAAGTTCAGGCCTTAAGGGAGAACAAGTTTCAGGCCCTTCAGGGAAGAACAAGTTTCAGGCCCTTAAGGGGAGAACAAGTTTCAGGCCCTTCAGGGAGAACAAGTCAGGCCCTTAAGGGAAGAACAAGTCAGGAAGGGTGGCTTGCCCCCGCTCGAGGTGGCCCAACTGGGGAATTATGAGCGATCGCATTCTGATCATCGATGATGAAGAACACATCCGCCGCATGATGCGGTTGACGCTTGAGGCTGTGGGTTATGAGGTCGGCGAGGCGAGCGATGGTGAGGAGGGCTTGCGTCTCTACACCGATGGCTCAACGTGGAATGCCGTTGTTCTCGATCAGCGAATGCCCGGCATCGACGGGCTCGAAACCCTCCGCCGCCTCAAAAAACTGAATCCCGACGCGCGTGTAGTGATGGCAACTGCCTACGCATCGATCGAGCTAGCCGTTGACGCGATGAAGCTCGGCGCGACCGACTTCGTGCGCAAGCCGATGACACCGAAAGTTTTACGTAACGCAGTCACCGCCGCGTTAGCGAAATCGAATGTCGAGATTCATTCCGCAAAGCCCGGAATAATGATTGAAACAATCACGATGAACGGCTTCACGATTCTCGACGATGACGAATCGCCTGTGCTCGACGCGCTGCAACGGCGCTTCATTGTCGTCAGTCCTGAAGGCGAGAAGCACGAAGTCGTGGTCCAGATCGAGATGGAGCCGATCGAGTACGTCGAGCGCATGACGGGCCGGCGACTGCCGCCCGAGAGCTCTTTCTGGACCGCAGAGGCGCGCCGGCTGCTGAGCGATTTTTTATGGAACGAACGCGGCGTGCCGTTAACGCGACGACTCGTTCTGCGCAATCTCGATCCTGACAAACTTTCCAACGCTGCTCGTTGGCAAACAGAGGAGATGAAAACGATATAACATGGCGACTGCGATAAAGCGGTTACTTGTCGGCCGGGCCCTGCGAACTGAACAGGCGGCGCACGAGCGTCTCACGAAGAAGACCGCGCTGGCTGTTTTCTCATCGGACGCGCTTTCCTCGACGGCTTATGCGACGGAAGAAATCCTGCTCGTGTTGGCGGTCGCTGCGGCTGCGACTGGGGGCGCATCGTTCGGCTATGTGGTCCCGGTCTCGGTCGGGATCGCAGTCTTGCTCGCGATCGTCGCCACCAGCTATCGACAAACGATCCATGCGTATCCCTCGGGCGGCGGCGCTTACATCGTCGCGAAAGAAAATCTCGGACAAACGCCTGGGCTGGTTGCAGGTGCGGCGCTGCTCGTCGATTACGTGTTGACAGTGTCAGTGTCGATCGCCGCCGGTGTTGCTGCGATCACATCGGCGGTGCAGGGCACACGTTACGCATGGCTCAACGATCACAAAGTGATTCTCTGTCTCGTGTTCATCGCCTTCATCGCGACCGCGAACTTGCGTGGCGTGCGTGAATCCGGCGCACTCTTCGCCACGCCGACGTACGTCTTCGTTGTCAGCTTTCTCTTCATGATCGTCTTCGGACTATTTCATTACTTCATTTACGGTGGCGCCGCGGCGATCCCAACGCAGGAAGAATTGAAGACTGCCGAAGGTTATCACTTACAACCGCTAACGTTGTTTCTGCTGCTCGGTGCGTTTTCAAACGGCTGCGCTGCGTTGACGGGTATCGAGGCCATCTCGAACGGCGTGCAGGCTTTCAAAAAACCCGAAGCGCGGAATGCCGCGTCTACGCTGATCTGGATGGCCATACTCCTGACCGCGATGTTTCTCGGAACAAGCGTGATGGCTTACCTGTATCACGTACATCCGAAGCAGAGTGAGACTGTCATCTCGCAGTTTGCGCGCATCATGTTCACTGGACCATTCGGATGGTTTTACTATGTGGTCCAGGCAGCGACGGCTGCAATCCTCGTGCTTGCCGCGAACACGGCGTTTGCTGACTTCCCACGTCTCTCAAGCCTCCTGGCGCGTGATCGTTTTCTGCCGCGACAGTTTGCGAATCGCGGCGACCGTTTGGTGTTCTCGAATGGAATAGTGATCCTCGCGATCTTTTCTGGCGTGCTGGTGATTGCATTCGGTGGGGATACTTCGCGCCTGATCCCGCTCTACGCTGTCGGCGTGTTTCTCTCGTTCACGTTGTCGCAGTCAGGGATGGTCGTGCACTGGTTGCGCGAACGTACCGTACTGCGGTCAAAGAACGAAACGCCTCCTGAAGTGTTGCCGACGAGCAATGGCCCACTGCCTGACGTTGCCTTGCAAGAGGAAGAAATACACCGGTCGTACTTCGTCACTGATGAAGTAACGGCGTCGGCGAATTGGAAGAAGTCGCTGGCCATCAATGCCGTCGGCGCGGTCGCGACGTTTGTCGTGCTGTGCGTTTTCATTGCGACGAAGTTTATTCACGGCGCGTGGATCGTGGTTGTTGTGATTCCGCTGCTCGTGCTGCTCTTCAGGGCGATTCACAACCACTACGTGATGGTCGCTAAGCAACTCTCGACTGAAGGACTCGAGCAAATTCAGCCGATCAAACACACAGTTATCGTTCCGATCTCCGGCATACATCGCGGCGTTGTAAACGCGTTGCAGTATGCGCGCTCGATCGCGTCTGACAGAGTGCAGGCCGTGTATGTTGATTTCGAAGAGGAAGCGACGGCGAATTTGAAGGACAAGTGGGAACGCTGGGGCGCGGGTGTGCAGCTCGTGGTCCTGCCTTCGCCTTATCGCGAACTCACGCGCCCGCTGCTACGGCACATTCATCGTCTCAAGCGAGAAAACTCCGACGACATCATCACCATCGTGGTGCCCGAGTTCATTCCGGCGCGTTGGTGGCAACACTTCCTGCACAATCAAAGCTCGCTGCTGCTCAAAGGCTCGCTGCTCTTCAAGAAGGGCGTGATCGTCACGAGCATCCCGTATCACCTCGAACATTAATTCAGCCACAAAGAGGCCTTTGTGACGTGGCTAGCTTCGTTCTCGGAATCGTTCGAGGCGCTCCTGAATTTCTTCGACTATTTGGCTGACTTGGGCCATATCGGTGGGGCTCAAGTAGTTTGCAAGGACCTCGATGATTGGTTGCAATGGTGGGTGATGAATATGAATCAAGGTGGCTATGTCGTTTTCAGCCAGACCAACGCGAATAAAGTTGCCTTGCCTGTAGAGTGAAGGAAGAGAATAAAGCTTCAACAGGACTAATCCTTCGACCGTCGCACATGGAATCGCATGCTCAACAAAATTCTTCAAAATCGTGAAACGCTTCTGTACTTCCTTGAACAACGGATTGCTGGTGAGTAGCAAATCGACTCGCAAATCACCAAACTTGCCGCGTGCGAAATCGACGTCACGTGTTTCCACACGCAATTCGGGCAAGCGCTCGAGTGCAGATACAGCCATGATTAAATCGATGTCCTCTGTATTGCGGCCTTCAACGTATTGCAGCAAAGCGATCCCGCCGACCAGTACGTAATCGATCTGGCGTTCACTAAGTAGCGTGAAGAAACGCCCTACCGTTTCAATAAGATTGTCAGAATTCATAAGACGGTCTTGAGAATTCGAGGGATTAAATAGAACTGCGTTGCGAATCACTTCGCCTATGTGCACTCGCGATGAAGTATCGAGACCCATGTGATCCTTAGTCTAACTCACCCCGAACATTAATTCAGCCACAAAGAGCACAAAAAATAGCAAAGTAGCTCTTTGTGCCTTTTTTGTGGCAATGAGATGATGTGGTTGCTATGAACGATCTGCTGGCGGCGCGATCGCAGATGGCGATGTCGCTCGCTTTTCACATTATCTTTGCGGCGATCGGGATTGCGATGCCGCTCCTGATGATCATTGCTGAGTGGAAGTGGCTGCGCCGCAGGGACGAGATCTACCTAACGCTCGCGAAGCGTTGGGCCAAGGGCACCGCGATTCTCTTCGCCGTCGGCGCGGTTTCGGGCACGGTGCTTTCGTTTGAGCTCGGGTTATTGTGGCCCGGATTTATGGGTTACGCGGGTTCGATCATCGGGATGCCGTTCTCGCTCGAAGGTTTTGCGTTCTTCACTGAAGCGATCTTCCTCGGCATTTATTTATACGGCTGGACGCGCGTTCCGCCGCGCGCGCATCTATTCGCGGGAGCGATGGTTGCGCTGAGCGGCGCACTCTCGGGCGTCTTCGTCGTCATCGCGAATGCTTGGATGAACGCGCCGACTGGCTTTCGACTCGTCGACGGCAAACCAGTAGACATCGATCCGATCGCAGCGATGATGAACACGGCGTCGGTTCCGCAAACGCTTCACATGATACTCGCCGCTTATGCTGCAACCGGGTTCGCAGTCGCAGGCATTCACGCGTTCATGCTCGCGCGCGATCGCACCAATCCTTTTCACAAAGCGGCATTGAACATCGCACTCGTCGTTGGTGGTGTGAGTGCGATCCTGCAACCACTGAGCGGAGACTTGATCGCGAAGACAGTCGCCAAAACTCAGCCGGTAAAACTCGCTTCGTTTGAAGGACAGTTTCAGACCGAACAGGCCGCGCCACTTCGTATCGGCGGCATTCCGGATGAAGACGCAGGTGTGACGCGTTACGCCATCGAGGTTCCGTATGCCCTCAGCATACTCGCGTATAGCGATCCGCACGCAGTTGTGAAAGGACTCAACGATTTTCCCGCCGACGTGCGGCCGCCGGTTGCGATTGTTCACATCTCGTTTCAGATCATGGTTGCGTGTGGTGTGGCAATGATGCTCGTGGCGCTCTGGGCGGCGTGGCGATATCTACGCTGCAGACGCAATCAAAAATGGTTGGATTCGAAATGGTTTCTGCGATTGGTTGTTGCTGCCGCGCCGCTCGGTTTTATTGCAATCGAGACTGGTTGGACCATCACTGAAGTGGGACGGCAGCCGTGGATCATTTATGGCGTGATGCGCACGAGCGAAGCCGTCACGCCGATGCCCGGACTCATCGTGCCGTTCGTCACGTTTACCGTGCTCTATATTTTTCTGGCGGTGATCACAGTCTGGTTGTTGCTGCGACAGGTGGCGGCGAGTCCCCACGCGCCGGACGCGAAGGAGAAACAAGTTGCCGCTTGAGACGATTATCGCGGGCGTGATGATCGCTGCACTTGTCTTGTATGCGCTTTTGGGCGGGGCGGATTACGGTGGCGGCGTGTGGGATCTGTTTGCTTTTGGACCACGTGCACGCGCGCAACGCCGGTTGATTGCGGATGCGATCAGTCCGGTGTGGGAAGCGAATCACGTTTGGCTAATACTCGTGATCGTCGTTCTCTTTACAGCGTTTCCCCCCGCGTTTGCGGCCATTGCTACGGCGCTTCATATTCCGATCACGTTGCTGCTGATTGGAATAGTTTTGCGTGGCACTGCGTTCACTTTTCGCACGTATGATGTTCAGCGCGATGACGTGCAACGACGTTGGAGTCTGGTGTTTTCGATCGCGAGCATCATCACGCCGATTCTTTTGGGAACGATTCTCGGCGCGATTGCTTCCGGCACGATTCGAGTTGAAAACGGTTCGGTGACTAGCGGGTTTTTTAATTCGTGGCTGGCGCCGTTTCCTTTCGCTGTTGGGTTTTTTGCGCTCGCGTTGTTCGCGTTTTTGGCGGCAGTTTATTTGACTTTGGAGACTCGTGAGCGTGAGTTGCAGGAAGATTTCCGGCGGCGTGCGCTTGTTTCCGGTGTAGTTGTCGGTTTACTGGCGCTGACTGTTTTTGTGCTTGCGCGCGATGGTGCGCCGACTGTGCGCGCCGGGATCAGTCGAAGCTGGTGGGCGTTGATTCTTCATTTTTGCACCGCAGTATTTGCGCTTGGTGCCTTTTTTTCTTTATGGACCAGGCGCTACACGTGGGCTCGACTTTGTGCAGCAGCGCAGGTGACGTTGATATTGCTTGGCTGGGCCTTTGCGCAGTACCCGCACATCGTCGAACCAAACATCACGATTGCCTCCGCCGCCGGGCCGTATGCGACGTTGCAACTCCTGCTCGCCGCGCTCATTGCAGGCGTGATTTTGTTGTTCCCGTCGTATTACTATCTCTTTCGAATCTTTAAGAGTCGAAGTAACGCCGAAGGCGTTCGCTAATTTCAGCCCAGGGTTCGAGGAACGAGAACCCTGGGGACGAATCCACAAATGGCGTTGAACCCTGAAAGGGTTCGGCGGTTGGCGAACCCTTTCAGGGTTAATACCAAGAATTACTGGCGATCCCAGGGTTCTCGTTCCTCGAACCCTGGGCTGAAATTAGCGAACGCCTTCGGCGTTCAAGAACTGAACGCGACGCCTTCGGCGTTCAAGAACCGAACGCGACGCCTTCGGCGTTCAAGAACTGAACGCGACGCCTTCGGCGTTCAAGAACTGAACGCGACGCCTTCGGCGTTCAAGAACTGAACCCACGGCTTCGGCGTTACTGCTGAATCGCACCCAAGGGACGTTAATGCCGGATACCAGCTCGCACTATCCCGAAGAACAACTCGCGCGCTACCGGGCCGTTTCCAACAGCCTCGCCGTGTTCGCGTTTTGTATCGGCGGTGCGGCGCTCCTCGGCTGGATTCTCGATAACCAATACCTCAAAAGAATCTATCCAACGCTGGTCACGATGAAAGCGAACACCGCCATCTGCCTCATGCTGGTTGCAGTGTGCGTGCTTTTGATTAACGATCGCTCGTCGTCGCCGCTCAAACGAGGTCTTACCCAATTATTTGCTGCCATCATCGGCCTTGTCGGATTAATCACGCTCAGCGAACATCTCTTCGGATGGAACACTGGCCTCGACCAGTTGCTGTTCTATGAATCGCCAGCAGAAGCTGGCCAGTCGTTTCCAGGTCGAATGGGCGTCGCCTCGTCGCTCAACTTCTTCTTCTTAGGACTCGCGCTTTTGCTGTTAAGCGCGCGCGCGAAGCGATGGGTTCGCGTGTCTAACGTTGCGGTGCTGCTGGTCGTAACGGCCACTCTGCTCGTCTTCCTTTATTATTTTTACGGCATTGAGCAGTTCGAACCGCTCGCGCTGTACTTCACGATCGCGTTACACACCGTAGTCGCGTTTCTATGTCTGTCTACGGCGATCCTGCTGGTGCGACCAGACCACGGGTTCGTCGCGACGCTGCTGGGCAACAGCCCGGGCGCGGTGGTTGCGCGACGCATGTTGCCCGCGTTCCTCGTTGTGATTCTGCTCGGCTGGATTCGAACTATGACGCGCAATGCAGGCTGGTTCAGTCCAGGGTTTGCTACAGCGTTTTTTGTCGTAGCGGTGCTGCTGTTGCTAGCGGTATTGATCTGGTTGACAGCGCTTTCGCTCAATCGTACCGACCGCGAGCGACGTCTTGCCGAATTAGCCTTGCGCGACAACGAAGCGCGTTTGTCAGCACTCCTCGAGCAACTTCCGGTCGGCATCGGCCTCACCGATCGTGAAGGACGTTTCCTGATCCGTAATTCACTTTTGAATAACTTCGTCGGCGATCGACTCTCGTCTCTCGATCCCGTGTTTGCAGCGCGCTGGCGTGCGTGGGACGACGAAGGCCGTGCGCTCGATCCGTCTGAATGGCCCAGCGCTCGGGCAATGCGAGGCGAGTTAGTGAGTCCTGGCTGCGAGATGCTCTACACCGGCGCTGACGGCAAACAGATCTGGACGCGCGTGCTCAGCGCGCCGTTTCGCGATCAGGCTGATGAGCTGAGTGGCGTCATCGTCGTCGTGCAGGACATCGACATACAACGACGCGCTGAGAATCGCCTCGATGTGCTCGTGCGCGTTAGCGAGCTGATACGCACGATCGAGGATCCATACGAGCTGTCTTACGCGGTCGCGGAAACTGTCGGCCGTCACCTCAACGTGCGTCGCTGTTTGTTCAATGAGACTGACATCGATCGCGATATCGAGATTGTTCATCGCGACTATACCGACGGCGCCGAATCAGTGGCCGGCCAGCATCGCGTCTCCGAGTACAGCAGCATTACGACGCAGGACATGCAACGGGGCAGGACTGTCGTCAACTACGATTCGAAAATCGATCCACGCACTGCAGTCGACTACGAGCATGTTTACGAGCCGGTTGGTGAGCGTGCTTACGTGGCGGTGCCGTTGATGCGTGAGGGACGTTGGGTCGCTTCGCTGTGGTCGAGTGACGACCAGCCGCGTCAATGGACGAAGGAAGAAGTCGCGCTACTGCAAACCGTCGCTGAGCGTACGTGGACCGCGATCGAGAAGCTGCGTGCTGAAGCGGAGCGCGAGCGTTTGTTGACGAGCGTGCAGGAAGCGCGCGACGCGGCAGAGAAGGCGAACCAGCTCAAGGATGAATTTCTGGCGACGCTCTCGCACGAGCTACGCAATCCGCTGAATGTGATTCTCGGTTACTCGGAGTTGTTGTTGCGAATGCGCGAGATCGAAGAGTCGCCGCGTTTGGTCCAGATGGGTGAAGCGCTTAGACGCAACGCCCAGTCGCAGTCGCAGTTGATCAACGATCTGCTCGATCTCTCGCGATTGCAGCGCGGCAAGATCTCTCTGAATCAGGAGACGGTATCTCTGCCGGCGATCATCGATAACGCAGTCGAGACTGTTCGTGCGGATGCAGCGGCGAAGGGGATCGATATTCGCGTGAACGTTGGCGATCAGCTTTTGCTCGTCGAAGGCGATCGTTTGCGGTTGCAGCAGATCGCCTGGAACTTATTGAACAATGCGGTGAAGTTTACGCCTGCGGGTGGCAGCATCGAGATCGCGTTGAGTAATGAGAACGAGAGTGCGATGTTTGTCGTGACGGATACGGGGCAGGGAATTGATGAGACTTTCCTGCCGCATGTTTTTGAGATGTTTCGCCAGGCCGACGGCAGTAATCGCAGGCGTCATGGTGGTCTTGGTATCGGTCTCGCGCTCGTGCATCAACTCGTGCAGCTTCATGGCGGAACGATCGGCGCCGCTTCTGATGGTCCAAACAAGGGAGCGCGATTCACGGTGCGTCTGCCGTTGCTGCCTGAGACGGCGAGAATGAGGACGCCGGCTTCGTCCGGCGCGGTTGAGTTGAACGTGTTCGCGCAGACGAATTTTTTGATCGTCGATGATTCGGAAGATACGATCGTGATGCTGCAGGAGCTTTTGAAAGTCGCCGGCGCAAACGTGATGTGTGCGACGAACGGCGCCGATGCTTTGCGTATCGTGGCTGAGAACGAGTTTGACGTGATACTGTCAGACATCTCGATGCCGGAGATGGATGGCTTTGAGTTTTTGCAGCGACTGCGCAAGATCGATGGTAAGCAAAACGTTCCCGTCGTCGCCATCACCGGCTTCGGCCGAAGCGCCGACATCGCCCGCGCCCGCGCCGCCGGCTTCCATTCACATCTCACCAAGCCTTTAAACCTCCAGGTTCTCACCGACGTGCTGCAACAGCTTGCGAAAGAGAAGGCTGAAATAACCAGCACGCCTGCCGATGTTGATTACGACATCAGCGCCGGCCCAGTGTTTTGAGTTTGTAGGGAGTCGCCCCAGCCCGCGAGAGCGGGCGACAGCAAAGCTCGCGAAGCGAGCGACAGCATAAAGCCTGGGGCGCGAGCCCCAGGATACGATTAGAAATGCGTTGAGCCCGCGGAGCGGCCGACAGCCGGCAAGATTACGCGCTGTCGCCCGCTCCGCGGGCTCAACGGCTATTGGGGGATTGCGATCCTGGGGCTTGCGCCCCAGGCTTTATGCTGTCGCTCGCTTCGCGAGCTTTTTGCGTCATTAGCTTCGCGAGCTTTTTGCGTCAAGCTTCGCGAGCTTTTTGCGTCGGTCGCTTCGCGAGCTTTTGCGTCATTCGCTTCGCGAGCTTTTTGCGTCATTCGCTTCGCGAGCTTTGCATTGCACAAAAATACTCTTCGTGGTGTTTTTGTAGGGGCGAGGGCCGCCACTACAGTTGTTTCCAACAAGCATGCGTTTATTTTTTCTCTTTTCTATTCTCGTAACAGTTCAGCTCACGACGTTCGCTCAATCTGCAAAAGTTGAAACGCTGATCAGACACGAAATGAGCGAGCGGCGAATTCCGGGTGTTCAGGTTGCGGTGGTGAAAGATGGGAAGATTGTTCTGAGCAAAGCGTTCGGTGTCGCGGATGTTGAACAGGTGGTGCCCGCCGCTCAGCAGCTCAAGAAGCTCAATCCCTGAACTAACTCCGTACAATTGAATCAATTCAGAGCAGTTTTTGCCGCGGATTTACACGGATTAACGCGGATCTGAGAGACGGCATTTTCCTTGCCTTTTCAGTAGTGTGATGAAAAGCAAACGGTACATTTTTATATGGCTGTTAGTAGTGTTGTTGATTTTGGCCTCTGGTGTTGCTGTTGCGCAGAATACTGATAAGGCAGCGATCGATGTTTTTGAGAAACAGGTGAAGAGCTATATCGAGCTGCGCAACAAAGTAAGAGAGAACGCGCCGAAGCTTTCGAAGGACAGCACGCCGGAACAGATTCATGCTTATAGAACGAGGCTCGAGAACTCGCTCAGGAGTGCACGTCCAAATGCGAAGCGTGGCGAATTCTTTCAGCCTGCGACAGCAGACTTCATCCGCCGCACACTCAAGACTGAATTCCAGGGCAAGGATCGACAGGAGCTACGCGAAAAGATCTTCGAGACTGAAACACAAGGCGTGGTCCTGCGAGTGAACTATCCGTACGCGCAAACGGCTGAGTTCTCGGAAATGCCCGCGACCCTCTTAACTAAGCTCCCGCAATTGCCGAATGAGCTGAGATATCGCTTTGTCGGAAGAAACATGCTGCTCGTCGATCGAGAGAGCGACGTGATCATCGATTTCATGCCTGATGCACTGCCATGATCCAAGGAGTGAACTCTTATGCGAAACACTCATACTCGTCATTTCCTATTTGCATTATTAATTAGTGCGATTCTTTTCACCCCGGCGCATGCACAAAAACTGAACGGCCACTCGACTGCGCCGCTCAACCTCACGTTGCCGATGAAAGACGGCTCAACGCGTTTTGCCGTGATCGGTGACACTGGCTCGGGAACAGCGCAACAGCGCGAGGTTGGCGACATGATGATCAAGTATCACGCGCTGTTTCCGTTCGAGTTTGTTTTGATGATGGGCGACAACCTGTACGGTGGCGAGGCGCCGCAGGACTTCGAGAAGAAGTTTGCCGAGCCTTATCGCGCGTTACTGAACGACAAAGTGAAGTTCTACGCGACGCTTGGAAATCACGATCAAGCGTTGCAGGTCAACTACGAGAACTTCAACATGAATGGCAAAGAGTATTACCGGTTCACCAAAGGGAACATCGCCTTCTATTCGCTCAACAGCAACTACATGGATAAGAAGCAAGTGAAATGGCTCGAAGATGAATTGGGTCGCGAGACTGCGCCGTGGAAAGTGATGTTCTTCCATCATCCGCCTTACTCGTCAGCGAAGGCGCATGGCTCTGATGGGCAATTGCGAGAAGTCGTTGAGCCGATCTTTCTCAAGTACGGTGTTGATGTCGTGTTGAGCGGGCACGATCACGTTTACGAGCGAATGAAGCCGCAGAAGGGGATTTACTATTTTGTGTCCGGTGCAGGCGGAAAACTCCGTACGGGTGATATCGACAGGCAGTCGGGGCTCACAGAGAAGTCGTACGATCGCGACCTGCACTTCATGTTGTTTGAAGTAGCGGGAGATCAGATGTATTTCCAGGCGATCTCAAGGACAGGCGAGACGATTGATTCAGGCGTGATCAACCGAAAGTAATTTAGCCCACGGATTACACGGATTACATACACGGATTAATCATCAGGCAACGAGGCGCGGAAGAGTGGTTGGCCTGCGAGCGAGGTGTAGAAAGCAAAGCCGGCGAGTGTGAGTGAAACTATTAGTGCGACCACGAAGTCAGCCGCGTACCACGCCGAGAAATCAGACGTCACCGGATAAAAGATTTGCAGGTGCAGAAAGAAAATCGCTGAAATGAGTGTCAGCAATCCATAACGGTATAGTCCCCAGACAAGCAGGAACACCGCGAACACGAGAAAGGCACGGCAACGGCCGACTCGTGCGTTAAAATCAACGCCACGCTCCCAATCAACCAGACCAATGCAGCCGCGATTCGCTCGCGACGCACGATGATGTAAAGCAACAGCGGGAAAAACAGCAGTATGAATGATTGAAAAAGCGCTCCGAAGATCTGTTGCGTTATCGCGACTGCAGCCGAACGGATGCCGAGCAGTTGCGTCGCCGGAAAATCAAACCACGGAACAGGTGGCGGATAACCAAACCACTGTGGTGCGAGTCCCGCGAGGTAGAAGTCGGAAAGAATCACACCCAGACCAAACACCGCGCCGACGAGTATGTCGCGGCCCACCAGCGGATCGCGAAAGCCGCCGGCCAGCACGCGGCTCCACGAAACTATTCGCCCCGGCCAGCGCCTTCGCACAAACGGCTCAAATGCGAGATAGACCACCCAGAAGAAGAACGTCCAGAACAGAACTCGCTGCATGCCCGAGAGGAAGTTAAATACTTCTCCCTCTGATGCCACGTGATGTGACGAGAAGAGCCATCGCAAAAAGAACACGACTAAGACGAAGGCCGCGAGACGAAATGCGCCTTTGCGATCGCCACGCCCGAGTTTCACGTTTCGCAGAGCTAACAGCGCACTACCGAAGCATCACGGTGATGAAGATCGCAAGCAGCAAAACGAGCAATACGCGTTCACGGAACCGCGAGACGGAAGCTTGCACGTCGCGCGGCTGGTCCCACGCGTCGAAGATCTCGAAGTAAACAGGCTTGCCCTCGAACGCGCCTGCCTCGATGTGTATTTTGAAGTCGGGCTGATCGGGATATGAACCTTCCCACGCGGCGCGTGCGGTTGTCTCGTGCGGTGGTGTCCAAAGAGAAGGAACAGTTTGAAATTTTGTCTGGTCCAACCCGCTTTCCGTGAAGAGTGGCGACCAGTCAGGCGTTGCCTCGATGCCGGAGCTCCGAGTGTACGAGCGGGAAAGCTTGTCGAGCGCAGACCGGTCGCCTTTACCCCAATCGGCGAGTAGTTGGGTGACTTCCTGCGGCGACAGCGTGAGCATCCGGCGGCGGATTCTATCATGGCTCTGCAGGTGGCCGCTTTTGTTTTCATTCGTCGCTTACAGAGATGGCAGAGGTTGATACTTCAGGAGGATGTGATGAAAACACTCGTATTTGTGACGTTGCTGATGATGGGTTTCTCAGGGCCGGTGATCCCGGACAGTCGCGCGACGGACGAAGCGGCGATGCGCGAAAGCGTGAAGCAGTTGGAGACTGGCTGGAACACGAAAAGCGGCGCGCTCTTCGCGAAGCCGTTCGCCGAGGATGCGGATTACGTGGTGATCAATGGTAGTTACATCAAGGGACGCGCTGCGATCGAGAGTGGACACCAGCGGATCTTCGACACGATTTACAAAGACACGAAGCTTACGCTGACGGTCAAACAGATCCGCTTCCTGCGACCTGATGTTGCAGTCGTGCATGTTGAGGGCCACCGGACGAGTACGGTGAATGAGCTTGTGCAGGACGCGATGTTGACGTTGATGATGACGAAAGAGAAGCAGGGTTGGGTGATCGCTGCTTTTCAAAATACCGCCGTGGCCCCAAGAGGATGATTTCGCCACAAAAAGGCACAAAAACACAAAGAGGAAGCAAGTCATGAAGGAATGAACAAGTCAGAGGAATGGAACAAGTCAGAGGAATGAACAAGTCAGAGGAATGAACAAGTCAGGAAGAGGGGCTTGCCCCCGCTGTTGCTTGGATTGGACGAGCGGGGGCAAGCCCCTCTTCCTGACTTGTTCTATTCTGACTGGTCCATTCCTTCGTGACTTGGCTTTCTTTTGTGTTTTTGTGCCTTTTGGTGGCTAATCTGCTTGAAGGGCTCGATGGACCAGTAACGTGTCGACGTACTGCGTAAACTGGGCCGCTTTGCCGTCCTGCATTTTCCAGACGTGTGCGAAGTTTGCCTGAAAGCTCTTGCCAGTGGCTTTGTACTTGCCGCTGTACTTGCCTAACACGACCACGGTGTCGCCAGCGTCGATGAATTCATCGGGCACGGCGGCGAATCCTTCCCACTCCGAGCCGAGACGCATGAACACACCCTCGAGCACAGCCTTGGGACTATTATAAGTTCCGCCATATGGAAAACCTTCGGCTTCGGTCCACGCGATGTCCGGGCTTAAAGTTCCGAGGACTTTGAAAATATCTCCCGTAGCGAACCCCTCGTACGTTGCTTTGACTGCTTTGAGATTGCTCAAGTGTTTTCCTCGCGTCGTTAATTTTGGAGCATCTTACACCAACGCTGGTAAGCTTGGTCGCAAATTCCGGCTCTTATTAGTAGAAGTGAAAGACGTTCACGATATCGTCCGCCGCGCGGCTGTACGGCGTGGTCGAGCAAACGGTTTACTTGCCGAAGTACCGGCTGCACTTGTTGAGCGACCCGCAGTGGCTCAGGCGCGGCGCCGGGGATCTGTTACTCGATCGACTAATGAGTGACCTGGTTGAGGCGAAGGCGACAACTGTTTCCTGCCGCCAGTATAATCAATTCGATAAGGACGACAAAACCACAAAACTCGTCGCGCGGCGCATGATCCAGATGGTGTTTGATATCATAAAGGAAGCTTCAACGGGCAGGGCGCGGTCAGTTGTTACACCTGTCATCGCGGCAGCCGGCGCCGGTTTCAGTTCCTGCTGTGGGCCAGTAGTCTCTCGGCCGTGATTATCGATCAGATGAGAGTGAGTGATTGGGAACAGGTCCGCGCGATCTATCTCGAAGGCATTCGTAGTGGACACAGTACGTTTGAGACGGAAGCGCCGTCGTGGGAGAAGTGGGATGAAGGGCATCTACCGTTCGCGCGCCTCGTGATGCGAGATGGTGAGACGGTGCTTGGCTGGGCGGCGCTGAGTCCGGTATCGAAGCGACACGTCTATCGCGGTGTTGCGGAAGTGACTGTGTACGTGAGTGAAAACGCGCAAGGGCAGGGAATCGGCCGCGCGTTGCTTGAAGCGTTGATTGATGAGTCGGAGAAGAATGGTATCTGGACACTTCAAGCGTTGATCTTTCCGGAGAACACAACGAGCTTACAACTGCATTTGCGATGTGGCTTTCGTGAAGTTGGCCGCCGCGAGCGAATCGCGATGTTGAATGGCGTCTGGCGCGACACGTTACTCTTCGAGCGCCGTAGTCAGGTTATTTGAGTAGTCGTCTGGGTGCGGAGGTGATTTTTTTCAGGATGTCGCGGGCTTCGGTTATTCCCAACACGGCGCCGAAGACGAAGTAGAGAACTCCATAAAGTCCCAGCACAAGAATCGCGAGCGGGATCGCGTGCATCGGTGGGAGGATTAGTTTAAGACCGAAGCCGATCACTGCTGCAACGGCCGACGCGCCCCAGAGCTTGAACAGGTAAACAGCGCGGACGCCTGTTCGCCCAATCCTCGAATTCATCGAGTGTCGCAGCAACAAATACTCGATCCACCCCGCAACACCCGCAGAAGCAGTCAACCCGGCAACGCCCCACTTCGGATCGAGTTTGAACACGGGCGGCAACATGATCGCGCAGATGTAACCGAGAACGGTCGTGAGAAACACGCGGATCGTCGCGAACCAGAGCGGCGTGCGTGTGTCGTGCAGCGCGTAGTAAGTCGACGAGTAAAGCCGGCCGTGTGTCGACGCCAGCAGCCCGATCGTCGAGCCGGCGAGGATGCCCCAAACGTAAACGGAATCCGCACGCCTGAACTCACCTGTCTGATACAACGCACCCGTCATCACATCGCCAAACACAAACATCGCTGTGGCAGACGGCACGATGAAAAACGAGATTCGCTGCAAACCTGCATCAAGTCGACGACGGAGCTTAACTGCAACCTCATCCTTCGTTCCCAGCGTGCCTGACATCGCCGGCAGCTCAGCCGCGGAGACTGACATTCCGAAAAGACTCACCGGCAACGTGTACAGACTTTGCGCGTACGTCAAAGCCGCGACTGCCTGTGGGCCGATCAGTCCCGCAAGCATCGCGTCAACAAATGCCGAGATCTGGACCACGCCACGACTGACAAATACCGGAATGAAATTCGTCAACACTTTGCGTACGTTGATGTCGGCTGTATCCAGCACCGGTCCGAATGACTTCAAAACTTTCAAGACGGTCGGAAACTGAACCGCGATCTGCAACACGCTACCGACTACAGATCCCCACGCCACCATCACCGCGAGCCGCGCCTGATCTTCACCACCGCCAAATATAATCAAGGTCGTGATGATCGCGAGGTTCCACGCGACCGGAGCTGTGTACGACAGAAAGAACCGGCGATGACTGTTCAGCACTCCCAAACACCACGCCGACAACACGAGCAGTCCCGCACCGGGAAACAGTATCTGGACCAGTCGGATCGTGAGGGCGCGCGTGGCGGGGTCGAAGCTGTATGCGAACAGGTTGACGAAGTAGGGCGTCGTCAAAACACCGATGAGGACGATCACTGACGTGACCAGCACCAGCAACGTAAGCACTGCGTTCGCCACCCGACTCGCTTCTTTCTCGTCGTGACCGGCGAGCAGCTTTGCATAGACCGGAATGAACGAAGCTGAAAGCGCGCCTTCGCCGAACACGTTCTGAAGGAAGTTGGGAATTCTGAAGGCGGCGCTGAATGCACCGGCGGCGTCGGAAGTGCCGAGGTAATGGGCGAAGACCCTTTGCCGGATGACGCCGATGATGCGGCTGATCAGGATTCCGGATCCGACCATCAACGCGGAACGCCCCGTACCTTCTTCGGTTTTTTTCGTTGGAAAGTCTCCAGTCGCCTCGCCAACTACGGGAGTCGACTCACCCGCTACCGCCTGAGTGTCAACCTGCGCGCTGAGGCCGATTTGTTTGTTGGAGTCTTTTAGATTTGCCACAGAGAAGCACAAAACCCTGAACCGCGCACCAGTTTACATCAGCTTACTGATTTCGGTGACAAGAATAGAACAAGTCAGGATGAGGGGCTTGCCCCCGCTCTACCCAGCCTAACAGCGGGGGCAAGCCCTCTTCCTGACTTGTTCTATTCTGACTTATCCATTCCTTTTTTGTGCATTTTTGTGGAGGTGGCGGTGTCTGTCTTTTGAGAAGCTACGAGATCGGAGCCTAATTCATGAGGATTTTGCCGCGCCCGCCGACGCGTAAAGCGGCGCGACGCCTGTGGCGGAAATCGAAGGGGCGATTGAATCTGAGGCGGATTTATTACTCCGTCGAGCTCATTCTTTTTCTCACGATCTACTTTCTTGTTTTCTCCGGTAGCCGGCTCAGAACACTCGACACTTTCGGGCGGCGCACGGACACGATCGTCTCCCTCCTTCTCGTCGGGACGTTCATTCTGATTCACGTCATCGCACGGCGGCGTTTGTTGCCGAAGATCGAGCGCTACTACGCTCCCGCGCCGTACGACGAGCGCAAGATCTTCTTCGATCTCGGACAAGGCTCACAAAACGTCACCAGCATCGATCAACTCTACCAACGCGTTGCCGAGCGAGTGAGAAACGCGCTCGACGCCAGCAACGCCGCGATCTTCGTGCGCGACGACGCGAGCGGAAGCTTCAATCTGCGTGTACTGTCGGCCCAGGGCCGTGCGGCGCAAACGGATGTCGACGGCAAACGCTGTCAGCTTGGTAAACGTGCGTTCGTGGTGCGGCGGCTGATGAATCTTTCAACGCCACTCCTCATCGAGCCGAAAGAGATCGAGACGTGGTCGCAAGCGCTCAATTCAGTGTTGCCGGAAACACGAGCAGAACGCGCGGGCGAGCACGAAGTCCTGCTGGCGATCAAGTCGACGCTGCTGGTCCAAATCAGACAGAAGAACGAGCTCGTAGGAATACTCTCGTTTGGACCACGAAGCCGTGGCTTCCAATACTCCGTCGCCGATCGCGAGCTGCTGATGTCGATCGCCGCGCAGCTCGCGCTCATCATCGACAACGCGCGACTCACAGAACGCATGGTGGCGCAGGAACGTATGCGACGTGAGCTCGCGCTTGCAGCCGAAGTACAACAGCGACTGCTTCCGTCCGGTGCTCCGAAGGGTGTCGCGATGGAGGTTGCTGGATTTTGCGAGCCGGCGCGCGGTGTCGGCGGCGATTATTACGACTTCATCAACTTCGATAACAGCCAGCTCGGTCTCGCGATCGCAGATGTGGCAGGCAAGGGAATGCCGGCCGCGTTGTTGATGTCGACAGTGCAGGCGACGTTGCGAAGTTTGACAGCGCGCAATGGCTCGAGTAGTTCTGCAAGCGAGTTGTCGTCAATCGTCGGTAAGTTGAACAAGCTTTTATTCAACACCACGAACGGCGAACACTACGTCACGTTCTTCTATGCAACGTTCGATCAAACTAACCAATGTCTGACGTACGTGAATGCGGGACACAACCCGCCGCTATACCTTCAGGCAGATGAGGATTTCGAAGTTCGCGAGCTCACTTCTGGCGGACTGGTCGCAGGCGCGTTTGAGCACGCTGTTTACGAACAAGAGACGGTGCAGATGAAGTCGAACGATCTGCTGTTTCTTTACACGGACGGTCTCAGCGAAGCGTTGAACACGGAAGGCGAAGAGTTTGGCGCGAGCCGGATCATGGACACGCTGAAGTCGATTGCATCGCTCTCGGCGGATCAGATTCGCGACGTCGTCGCGCGGCGCGTGAAGGAATGGTGCTCGGGCATGTCGCTCTACGACGATCTCACTTTTGTCGTGCTGAAAGTTAAGTAGCCACAAAAAGGCACAAAAAGCACATAAGGTTGGTTATTTGAGAGCGCTGAAAATTCATCTTATGCGCATTTTGTGCCGTTTTGTGGCTAAAAAAAAGGAGGCAGTGGCATGAGGAACTTCATCCAGGATCTGCGTTATGCGATTCGAATGATGGCGAAGCGGCCGGCCTTTACGATCATCGCCGCACTCACGCTCGCGCTCGGCATTGGCGCGAACACCGCGATCTTCTCCGCCGTCAATGCGGTTCTTCTCAAGCCCATGCCGTTTCCCGAGTCGGAACAACTCGTCGATCTTGCCGAGACGTTCAAACCGGACGGCTTCGGTTCCGTCTCTGTGCCGTATTACGAAGACTGGAAGAATCAGAGCACCGTCTTCGCCGGTATGTCTGCCTACGCGTTTACGAGTTTCAATCTCGAAGGCGGCGACACTCCACAGCGCATTCCCGGCATACGCGTCAGCGCCAACTACTTCGACGTGCTCGGAGTGAAGCCCACTCTGGGCCGTGCGTTTCTTCCCGGTGAAGACGTGACCGGTCGCAACGAGGTGGTCGTGATCGGCGATGATCTGTGGCGTCGTAACTTCGCGGCAGATCCGAATATCGTCAATCAGCAGATCGCTGTGAACGGTCAGAAGTACACCGTCGTCGGCGTGATGCCGCGCGAGCTTTCGTCACTGTATCGCACGGTGCAGATGTGGTCGCCGCTTGTCTTTCCCGAGCAGGACCGCGCGAATCGAGGCGATCACAAGTATCTCGTGATCGGACGTCTCAAGTCAGGCGTAACGCTCGCGCAGGCAAGCGAGCAGATGAACGGCATCGCGCAGCGACTCGAAGAGCAATACAAAAACGGTCGCGGCGTGAGACTGAGGCAGATCGAAGAGTTATGGACCGCGAATGTTCGATCGCCACTCTGGATGATGATGGTCGCAGTCGGCTTCGTCCTCCTGATCGCGTGTACGAACGTCGCAAACCTTTTACTCGCGCGCGCAACTGTTCGTCGTCGCGAGATCGGCATTCGTATCGCACTCGGCGCCGGACGCGGCCGGTTGATTCAGCAATTCCTTACCGAAGGATTGTTGCTGTCTGTGATCGGCGGCGCGCTGGGAATCGGACTCGCGTGGTGGACCATGGACGTTCTCGGCAAGCTTGCTTTTCCGTTTCTGCCGCGCTCGCAGGAGATCGGGATCGATGCGCGTGTGTTGTTGTTCACGTTAGGTGTGTCGATGTTGACGAGCGTTGTGTTTGGTCTGATCCCGTCGCTGCAAGCCGGAAAGACCGATGTGCAGGAGACACTCAAAGAAGGCGGCAACACGATGTCGATCGGTGTGGTTGGTGCGTGGTTGCGTCCGGTGCTCGTGGTGGTTGAAGTCGCGGCGGCTGTGGTTTTATTGATCGGAGCGGGACTGATGATTCGCAGCGTGATGCGCATTCGCGAGGTCCAACCCGGACTCCAGGCGCAAAACCTGCTTACGGCAAAAGTCTCTCTGCCGCGCGATAAATACAAAGATATTGACTCAACGAATAATTTTTACACCGCCGTGCTGGAGCGGCTGAACACTTTGCCCGGCGTCGAGTCAGCGGCAGTGATCTCGCATCTGCCGATCGAAGAGATGGGCACAAACGCAAACGTCACGGTGGAAGGCAAAACTTATCCGCCGAACGAGTCGCCGCTCGTGGAGTTTCGCGTAGTCAGTGACAACTACTTCGATACCGCGAACATTCCCTTGCTTCGTGGGCGCATCTTTAGCAAAGAGGCCGGCGACGACAAGCAGTCTGTCGTGGTGATCAACGAAGCGATGGCGAAGCAGATCTGGCCCAACGAAGATCCGGTTGGCAAGCGTGTTGGTGATGACACGCAAGTGACTGTTATCGGAGTAGTCGGCAACGTGAAGAATTATGGTTTGCTGCAGCCCGCGGTGCCGGAAATGTATGCGCTCTACACGCTAAAGACTTTCTGGGCCGAGATGCGTTGGAACATGCGACTGATGGTGCGATCGAGTCTCGACGACAGCAGCATCGCCGCGGCTGTGCGACGCGAGGTGCAGGCAGTCGATCCCGGGCAGCCGATTTATGCGGTGAACACGATGAATCTCGTGATCGAGAATACGGTGAAGGACAAGAGTGTTAACACGACGTTGTTGAGTGTCTTTGCCGGCGTGTCGTTGTTGCTCGCAGTGATTGGTGTTTACGGTGTGATGAGTTATACAGTAGCGCAGCACACGCGCGAGATCGGGATTCGGATAGCTCTCGGTGCGCAGCCGCGATCGATTCTCAAGTTGATTGTCGGAAGGGGATTGGTGCTGGTTGGTGTTGGGGCGGTGATTGGAGTGTTTGCGTCGTTCGGTCTGACGCGCTTCATTGAAAACATGCTCTTCGGTGTTACGCCAACCGATCCGCTCACGTTCGTGATGATCGTGACGCTGCTCGGACTCGTCGCGTTGCTGGCGTGCTTAATCCCCGCGGGCCGCGCCATGCGCGTCGATCCGATCGTCGTGCTACGCCACCAGTAAGACTTATCAGCCACAAAAAGGCACAAAAGCACAAAAAGTAAAACCCTTTTGCGGTTCGGAACGTAATGGCTTCCTATGACCACCGATTACTCGTCCACTACCACGATCAGCGATCACGACTTAACCCTGGCCATCCCCGGCGATGTCGGCAGTGTTCGGGCGCGCCTCGTCAACGCCATTCAGACGCTCGGCTACAAGGTCCTCGGCGACCAACCTCTATACGCAAAGCGCGGCAAACAGTGCGCCGCTAAGTGGGACTGCTCTCTCAATGTTCTCGACTATGCCACTACGCTCACGATCTCTTTGAAACAGACAAACGACGCTGCCGTGCTTGCCACATTCAATTACGAGGTCAAGAGCTATATGTCCATGACCAAAGGCGATCGCCAAACGCTCGCGCGCGAAGCTGAGGCGATAGCCGCGTTGGCGATGGAACGCGCGCTAGCTTCAGCGTGTCGCACATGCGGCACTCAGGCGATGGACGAGTCGAACTTTTGCCGCCGCTGCGGAGCGCCACTTGCGCTCGATGTCCCAGAGCTTGAAGTCTTGCGTCTCACAAGAGACGCGCGCGGAAGTTATCACCGCATCTTCGTCGGCATCATCACGCTGCTCCTGGCGATGCTAATCGTATTGCCATGGTATATCGTCGTTGGCGGAAGGATTGTCACACCAATGTTGTTGGCTGGTATTCCCCTCGCGACTTATGGATTGTTTCTGTTACTCAACGGCGCGCGGCAACTGCACAAGACACTCAATCCAGCCACAACCAAGACAATCGCAACCGCCGCACACCCTGCATTCAAATCGTCAGTCACGACAACTGCGCTGCCTCCTGCGCGGGGGAATTCAGTGACTGAAGTGACCACAAATCTCTTATCAACTAAAGAGCCGGTACGTCGCAAAGACCGCAACACCTCGGGCCTGGACAGCGACCAATTGATGTAACACCGCGCGCTATGCGTTATCATGGCGCGCGATGGCGTTCATGCGGAAGACAGCGGCGTTCCTCGGGGTCGGGGCTTTGCAGAATCTCGTGTCCGATTCGATGGCGATCGACATGGGATCGGCATCGACCATCATCGCGGTGCGCGGGCGCGGTGTTGTGGTTGATGAGCCTTCGCTCGTTGCGATCGATACTGTGACCGGCGAAGTGATCGCGATCGGACGCGAAGCGCAGCAGAAGTATGGTCGCGAAGAACGTGGCGTCAATGTGATCGCGCCGATGCTCAACGGCGTCGTGGCAGACTTCGAGAGAACGAGAGAGATGCTGGCGCATTTCGTCGGCGAGGCGCGCGGTGGTGTATCGCATTTTAGCCGTCGCGCGTTGATGAGCGTCTTTGCTGATGTCACGCCGGTTGAGCGACGCGCGTTACTGAGTGCGGCGCAACACGCGCACGTCGGTCGTGTTGGAATGATCGAAGAGGGTCTTGCCGCAGCGTTTGGAGCAGGTCTTAGTGTAGACGATGTGCACGCTTCGGCAGTTGTGGACATCGGCGGCGGCACAACCAACGTCGCGATTGTCGCGAACGGTAAGACGATTCGCGCACGTGCTGAGCGGATCGGAAGCTCAAACATCGACGCTGCGATCATGAATCACGTTCGACGTCATCGTGGTTTGCTGATTGGTGCGAGGACGGCGGAGCGACTCAAGCTCGAGCTCGCGTCAGCAACTGTTCCCACGAATCTCGCGCAGGAGATTCCGGTCAACGGTCGTGACGTGCTGACGAGGATGCCACGCTCGATCGAGATCAGTGCGGGTGAGATTTATCCAATCGCGCAGGAAGTTGTGCGACAGATCGTGGCGGGCGTCGGGGCCACGCTCGGAGATCTCCCGCCTGAAGTCGCGGGCGATATTTACGATCGCGGAATCATCCTCACCGGTGGTGGCGCGCTGTTTGGTGGTTTGGACGAATACTTACGTGACCAGACGAAACTACCGGTGCGCGTCGCTGACGATCCGCGCTACGCGATCGTGCGCGGCCTCGAACAGATGTTTGACGCACCCCTTCTCCTCCGACGCCTCATGCGCCAGGACCCCGAAGCTTTACTCGATCTGCAAACCGAAACGATTTAGATCAGACTTCGAAATAGAACGAGTCAGGAAGAAAGAACAAGTCAGGAAGAAAGAACAGTCAGGAAAATGAACAAGTCAGGAAAATGAACAAGTCAGGAAAATGAACAAGTCAGGAAAATGAACAAGTCAGGGAAATGAACAAGTCAGGAAAATGAACAAGTCAGGAAATGAACAAGTCAGGAAAATGAACAAGTCAGGAAAATGAACAAGTCAGGAAGAATGAACAAGTCAGGAAGAATGAACAAGTCAGGAAGAATGAACAAGTCAGGAAGAATGAACAAGTCAGGAAGAATGAACAA